>ERZ772867.64-NODE-64-length-145687-cov-6.811031_pt1 | contig 145687 bp, 171 predicted proteins | sample MGYA00511341_ERZ772867 | MGnify/ENA primary metagenome ERZ772867 (study PRJEB29015, sample SAMEA2737707) | human gut metagenome | biome: human gut; feature: human-associated habitat; material: faeces | place: China | collected 2012 ... | reverse complement strand
AAGTCCGGCAGGGATAAACGCTGAAGGCATCTAAGCGTGAAGCCCCCCTCAAGATTAGATATCCCATTCTTTAAAGAAATAAGACCCCTTGAAGACTACGAGGTTGATAGGTCTGAGGTGTAAGTGCGGTAACGCATTCAGCTGACAGATACTAATAGGTCGAAGACTTATCCTGAGAGGTTCGAAAGATAAGCGGAAGAGATTGGAGAAGATGAAGTCGCAAGACTTTCTGTATGAAATTCTGAAGGTACATGAAATAGTTTAAAAAAAGAAAGCGTCAAAAACGCTTTCTTTTTTTGTGTATAAATATTAATTTGAAATATGAAATAATCATTCTGTACCTCATAAAATATTGTAAAATATAAAAATTAAAAAGCAACGGCATGTTATTCTTAGATAGCCGGATATTGAAGGCTGTTATGGTATTTAAAAACTAATATAATGGTAAAAGATTGTGTATTTTTATTGCAATTACATACATAAATCTATAAAATAGATATGGTGAATCATACGTAAACAGTGTGAAAAAGGGTATTTATCTGATATATTATATCAGATAAATAAGAACAATAATTACAGATGTATTGTAATAGAAAGGAACGATAATAGCAGGCAGCTATTGAAAAAGGTATGGGAATAAAAGAAGAAACAATAAAAATGAAAGCGGCAGCACCTTATCTGGCAGCTTCCTCTGTAGAACAGAGAAATAAAGCACTTCTAATGGTTGCAGAGAATTTAAGGGCAAATGCGGCAAAGATTTTTGAAGAGAATAAACGAGATCTGGCAGCGGCAGAAGAAGATCATATTGCACAGGCAGTGAAGAAACGCTTGAAGTTTGATGAGGGAAAACTAAGAGATGTTATAAAAGGAATTGAGCAGTTAGTTGCTCTGCCTGATCCATTAGGAAAGGTGACATTAAAACGCCAGTTGGATGAGGGATTAGTTCTGAATCGTGTCAGCTGTCCGATTGGTGTTATCGGAGTTATTTTTGAAGCAAGACCGGACGCACTTGTTCAGATATCATCTCTTTGTATTAAGAGTGGAAATTGTGCGATACTAAAGGGTGGTAGGGAGACAACATATACCAATCGTATCCTGTTTCAGATTATACATGATAGTATAATAGATGCAGGGTTGCCGGCAGATTGTATGCTTCAGGCAGAGCAGCACAGTGAGATTGATGAACTTCTGTCGTGTCATGAGACGGTTGACCTTCTGATACCGAGAGGATCGAACAGTTTCGTTCAGTATATTATGAATCATACAAAGATTCCTGTTATGGGACATGCAGATGGAATCTGTCATATTTATGTAGATAGAGATTATGATCCAAATAAAGCGATTCCGATTATTATCGATGCAAAGACCCAGTATACAGCAGCATGTAATGCAGTGGAAACTTTGTTGATCCATAGAGATATAGCAGGAAAATTTCTTCCGGTTCTTGCAAAAGCATTAAAGGAAAATGGAATTACGCTTCGTGGTACAAAGGAAGTAACAGATCTGATTGGCGGAGAGACAATCGGTGAACAGGAGTTCAAAGAATATCTGGACCTGATTGTTTCTGTTAAGATTGTAGATACGGTAAATGATGCGATCGCACATATCAATAAATACGGTTCCCATCATACAGACAGTATCATTACCGAAAATGCGGAAACTGCAGAATTATTTATGCAGATGGTAGATTCTGCCGGAGTTTATCAGAATTGTTCAACTAGGTTTGCGGATGGTTTCCGTTATGGCTTTGGTGCAGAGGTTGGAATCAGTACAGGAAAGATCCACGCAAGAGGTCCGGTTGGTCTGGAAGGACTTGTTACTTATAAATACAAGCTGTTTGGATGTGGACAGATTGTAGATGATTATGCAACAGGAAAGAAAGAATTTCATTTTAAAGATTTATAATAAAAATCATTCACAAGATTATTACAGGAGTTAGAAAGATGCATAAGGAATTTCGAATGGGAAATGAAGCAATTGCGCTTGGGGCAATTGCTGCCGGGGTAAATTTGATTTCCGGATATCCGGGAACGCCATCGACAGAGGTACTTGAGACGGTTGCAAAGAACAGAACAAATGACTGTTATGTAGAATGGTCGGTTAACGAGAAGGTTGCCATGGAGGTAGCAGCCGGTGCTGCTTATTCAGGAGCGAGAGTTATGGTAACAATGAAGCAGGTCGGATTAAATGTGGCATCTGATCCGTTGATGAGTCTGGAGTATGTGGGAGTAAAAGGCGGTATGGTGATTCTGGTTGCCGATGATCCGGGTCCAATCTCATCACAGACAGAACAGGATACGCGAACATTTGCAGCATTTTCAAAGGTTCCATGCTTTGATCCTACATCGGCACAGGAAGCTTATGAAATGGTACAGGAGGCCTTTGAGTACTCGGAAAAATATAAAACACCGGTATTTTTAAGACCGACAACAAGAGTGTGTCATGGATATGCAACGATTGAAGTAAAGGATGCAGCAGAATACAAAAAGAATGAATCGGAGGGATTTGTGAAAGATTCCAAACGGTGGGTTATTTTCCCGAAGCTGTCCTTTCAGGCGCATCGTAATATTGAAAAGCGAAATGTCGAGCTGGGGGATGCCTTTTCTGAATATGGCAGAAATGTTGTGAGCAGGAAGATAGAGACAAGATTTGGTATTGCAACCGGTGGAATCAATTATACATATACAATGGAAGCCCTGGGAGACGATGCAGAAAAAATAGCGATATTTAAAGTAGCGACCCCGTTTCCGTTCCCGGAACGAAAAGCAGTTGAATATCTGGAACAGTTAGATGCGGTTTTATGTGTGGAAGAATTAGATCCGGTGATCGAACGTGCGCTTACCTATATAGCGGGCAAATATCATCTCCCGGTAAAGATCTATGGTAAGCTGACCGGTCATGTAGCAGCCTCAGGTGAGAACACGATTGACAGTGTAAAGGACAGTATCACACAGTTCTTATTGGATCAGGGTATTGCAGCAGACCGGTACAAGGCGCTTACCGCAGGTGAAAAGAACAATCAGTCGGAAGAGTTGGCAGAGATGCCGGAGCTTCCGGTACGTCCACCTGTATTATGTGCAGGTTGTCCTCATCGTGCTTCCTTTTATGATGTAAAATGCGCTATGAAGGGAAAGAAGACAATCTTCTGTGGAGATATCGGATGTTATACACTTGGAAATGCCATGCCGCTTGATATGGTTGATACATGTCTGTGTATGGGCGCAGGGCTTGGAATTGCGCAGGGTGTTTATCATACAGAACCGGATACGACATGTTTTGCATTTGTTGGAGATTCTACATTCTTCGCATCAGCAATTCCCGGTGTCGTAAATGCGGTTTATAATCAGGCAGATATGACATTGATCGTTCTTGATAATTCCACGACGGCTATGACAGGACACCAGCCGCATCCAGGAACCGGACATACGATGATGGGAGATATTGTAAATAAGATTGATATTGTTGGTATCTTAAAGGGAATTGGTCTTAAGACAGTAGAGACGATCAATCCATTTGAGCATGAAGCAGCGGTGCAGACAGTTGCACGTGTTGCAGCAGAACCGGGTGTGAAGGCAATTATTTTCAAATCTCCATGTATAGCCATTACGAAGTCGTCCAGATGTATGCATATAGATACAGATGCATGTATAGGTTGCCAGAAATGTATCAGAGAGATTGGTTGTCCGGCACTTTACACATTTGAAGGCAAGGTTTGTATCGATGAAAGTCTCTGTACAGGATGTACTTTGTGCAGCCAACTCTGCCCGGTACATGCAATTGGGGACGGACAGGAAGAAAGGGGGCAGGCATAATGAATAAGAATATTATTCTGTGTGGTGTCGGTGGACAGGGAACGGTGCTTGCATCCAAGCTGATCGCAGCCGCAGCTATGGAGAAAGGAATCCCGGTTATGAGTGCGGAAACGATCGGTATGGCACAGCGCGGAGGAAGCGTATTCAGCCATGTAAGAATGGGTGAAAATCTGTATTCACCAATGATAGCAAAAGGAACAGCAGATATGATCCTGGGATTTGAACCGGGAGAAACGGTGCGGATGCTTCCTTATCTGAAAAAAAACGGAGCAGTAGTCGTCAGCAATCGTGCGGTTATGCCGGTTACAGCATCGCTGGCGAAGACCGGTTATAACGGAGCATCTATGATCGATTATCTGAAGACACAGGTAGATCAGGTTCTGGTGATCGATACGGATCAGGCATGTGAAGCTCTTGGGTCTGCAAAGGTGTTAAATGTCCTGATGCTTGGAGCCGCAATCTCGACCGGTATGCTTGGACTTGAAAAAGAAGATATCAAACAGGCTTTGATAAAGAGATTGCCGGAGAAATTACACGAGCTGAATTTCAGAGCACTTGATTATATACAATAAAAATATTTTATAAAATAGAAAGTTTGGAGGATAAATAATGGAGATTTCAGAGTTACAGATCAGTCAGGTCAATAAACAGATCGAAGCATTGATTAAGGCTGAAAGTTTTTATGGAAAGAAGCTGGAGGAAGCAGGAATTACAAGAATTTCGACACCGGAGGATTTTAAGAAGCTTCCATTTTCAGAAAAAAAAGACCTGAGAGATGCATATCCACTTGGTTTAATGACAGCACCGGAAAGTGAGATCGTTCGTATCCATTCATCATCAGGAACAACAGGACTTCCGGTTATTATTCCATACACAGCAAAGGATGTAGATGACTGGGCGATCATGTTCAAGCGTTGTTATGAGCTTGCAGGTATCACGAATATGGATCGTATTCAGATCACACCGGGATATGGACTCTGGACGGCAGGAATCGGCTTCCAGAACGGAGCAGAGAAGTTAGGCGCCATGGTCATACCTATGGGACCTGGAAATACGGATAAACAACTTCAGATGATGCAGGATATGAAATCTACTGTCCTTTGTTCGACGTCTTCCTATGCACTTCTTCTTGCAGAGGAGATCGAGAAACGTGGTATCAAAGATAAGATTTGCCTGAAGAAGGGTGTGATCGGTTCTGAACGCTGGGGTGAAAAGATGAGAAAACGTATCTCAGAGGAACTGGGAATTGAATTATATGACATCTATGGTTTGACAGAGATCTATGGACCGGGTATCGGAATCAGCTGTAAATATGACAACGGTATGCATTACTGGGATGATTATATCTATATCGAGATTCTTGATCCTGTAACCTTAGAGCCGGTTCCGGATGGCGAAATGGGTGAGATTGTTATAACAACGCTTGTAAAAGAGGGCGCACCTCTGATTCGTTATCGTACACATGATCTTTCAAGAATTATTCCGGGAGAATGCCCATGTGGATGCAAGCATCCTAGGTTAGGTGTGATTATGGGAAGAACGGATGATATGATGAAGATCAAGGGCGTAAATGTATTCCCAAGTCAGATTGAAGAAGTATTGAAGGAATTCCCTGAATTATCAAGTGAATATCAGATTCGCATCTCCCATCTGGATGGAAAAGATACTATGAGAATCTATGTAGAGACGGATGGAAGCGTAGATTTCGTAGAGTTATCTAAGCGTATTGCAGAGAGAGTAAAGAGTCGGATCGGATTTACCCCACTTGTTAAGGTTGTAGAGATTGGGGTGCTTCCAAGAAGTGAGAAGAAGACAAAACGTGTAATTGACGAGAGATATGAATAAAGCAGAAAGCCGGATATGATATTTCATACCCGGCTTTGTTTTTGTCAGTAAATTATGAATTACAGATCAAATTTTGTTTTTACAAAATCTTCAATGATATCGGCGGTCTTTTTGAAGCCCAGGACGGTTGAATTGATCGTCATATCATAGTTCTTACTGTTGCCCCATTCCATATCAGTGTGATCCTTGTAATATGTTTTTCTGTTACGGTCATGACGTTTGATCGTAGCTTCAGCATCACGTTGGGATAACTGCTTGGTTTCCATAGTACGCTGTAACTTCGCTTCGGCATCAGCGACAATAAAGAATGAAGCTACACAATCCATATCCTTTAATACATAGTCGGCACATCTGCCAACAATTACAAAGGATTCTCCGGATGCTGCCTTTTCTTTTATAAAATCGAACTGAAGACCGGCAAGAATCTCTTCCGGAGAATTGCTGTATCCCTGAACGGTACGAGAGAACAGATATTTTCTAGGTGACTCATCATAGTCTTTAATATTATCTGTATCAAAATTATTCTGTTTTGCAACTTCTTCAATTAGATTACGATTGTAATATGGGACATTAAAACGTTTTGCAATGTCCTGTGCAATTACATGTCCGCCACTTCCATATTCACGACCGATCGTGATAATAACCTGTTTGTCCATATTTTATAACCTCCCTAAAAATATGTAAGTTTCTTAGAAGACGCTGTTATATCGAATAAATACACCGAGTGTACAAATGATCATAACAAGAATAGTAGCAGGAGCCATCTTCTTACAATATTCGCCCCATCCGACCGGATGACCTGCTTTAGCAGCTACTGAAGTACCAACAACATTTGCGGAAGCACCGATAGGTGTTGCATTTCCACCAATATCTGTACCAATGGCTAATGAATAGGCAAGGACGGCAAGAACCCCACCATTACCTGCTGCAAGTTCTTTGATAACAGGAACCATAGTAGCAGCAAATGGAACATTATCGATAAAGGCACTGCAGATAGCTGAGAGCCAGATGATAATAGCAACCATGATATACATATTTCCACCGCTGACGTTTTTGATGAATTTTGCAATGACTTCCAGAATACCGGTCTGCTCCAAACCACCAACGACAACAAATAAACCAATAAAGAATAAGAGTGTCTTGTAATCAATCTTCTTTAAAAGTTCCAGTCCATGTCTGCCGGAACAGATCAGTGTGATTATAGCTATTATAACACCAATCGCAGCAACTGTCAGCCCTGTCTGTGTCTGTGTAAGAAGCAGAACAACAGAAAGCAGGAAAATAACACAGCTGAAGATAAATCCGGATTTGTCTGTAATTGCTTCTGAAGGACTTGGTATTGTTGAGGTATCAACCCCACCTTCATTTTGCTTTAATTCCTTACGAAAAGCAAGATAAAAATAGACAATCATAATTACCAGTGAAATAAGAACAAATACACCTGTATTTGTCAGGAAATCAAAGAATGAAAATCCAAGTGAGGTACCGATGATGATGTTTGGTGGATCACCACAGACGGTAGCAGTTCCACCGAGGTTGGAGCAGAAGACTTCTGCCAAGATCATTGGAACCGGATTGAATTTTAATAATTGTGAGAGTTCTACTGTTACAGCTGCAAGGAACAGAATAACCGTGATACTTGCAATGAACATAGAAAGAAATGCTGACAGGATCATAAAGGTGATCAGAATTGGAACAATTCTGTATCGTACAAGCTTTGCAATCAGCATGCAGAGCCATGTAAAGAAACCTGCACGTTTCATACCTTCAACCATGACCATCATACCGGCAATAAAAATAATGGTCGCCCAGCTGATACCGCTGGAATCTTCAGATGCTTGTCCAACTGTATGCCAGAAGCTGGTTGTAAAAATGCTTTTAACGTTTAACACTTCCATGATAGCCTGTCCACTGTGCAGACAGATACCAAGGACAAAGATGATGGTGAGTAATCCACAGCCCAGCGTTATAAGATAATGTTCGATCTTATCAAGAACGATCAGCACAAACATAGCCAGGAAGATGGTTACTGCTAAGATGGATGCTAACATGTTTCCTCCTTCTTGAGAGATACCTGAAAATCATAATGGTAGTATCTCTTCTTATTTATAATATTTTTTTTCCGTTTATCATTATAGGAAGATTGCACAAAAAGTCAATATTTTTCGGTAAAGGTTCGGTAAAGGACGATGAAAATTGATAAAAAACAAGTAAATATGACTAAAAATAGAGTGAGTAAATAAAAAATAGTCATTATATTTGGTACAAATGTTACAGTTTTCAACCGTATTGTGGATAGGAACAAAATTAATTAAGAAGAAACTGTTGCATTTCCGTTCAGACTGGGGCATTATAGAGAAAGAATATTAAAGGAGAATGAGTAATTATGTATAAAATTATTTGTAAAGATGGCAGAGCAAAAAGAGCTACCTTTACGACTGTTCATGGTACAGTGGAAACTCCTGTATTCATGAATGTGGGAACTGCTGCTGCGATCAAAGGCGCAGTTGCTACGACAGATCTGAAAGAAATCGGCTGTCAGATTGAATTATCAAACACCTATCATTTACATGTAAGACCGGGTGATGAGGTTGTGAAGAAAATGGGCGGTTTACATAAGTTTATGTATTGGGATCGTCCAATTCTTACGGATTCTGGCGGATTTCAGGTGTTCTCGCTTGCAGGACTTCGAAAGATTAAAGAAGAAGGCGTTACATTTAACTCGCATGTAGATGGACGCAAGATATTCATGGGACCGGAGGAAAGTATGCAGATCCAGTCTAATCTTGCATCTACGATCGCAATGGCGTTTGACGAGTGTGCACCTGCAAAGGCGGAACGTTCTTATGTGGAGAATTCGGTTGCCAGAACCTATCGTTGGCTGGAGCGCTGTAAGGCAGAGATGACACGTTTAAACAGCCTGCCGGATACGATCAATAAGGAACAGATGCTATTCGGAATCAATCAGGGCGCAGTATATGAGGATATTCGTATTGACCATGCAAAAAGAATTGCAGAGCTGGATCTGCCGGGGTATGCTATTGGTGGATTGGCTGTTGGAGAGACAGCGGAGGAAATGTATCATATTCTGGATGTAACCGTGCCATATCTTCCTGAGAATAAGCCGGTTTATCTGATGGGTGTCGGAACGCCGATCAATATACTCGAAGCAGTTGACCGTGGTGTGGATTTCTTTGACTGTGTATATCCATCCAGAAACGGACGACATGCACATGTATACACAAAACATGGAAAACTGAATCTGAAGAATGCAAAATATGAGACAGATGACAGACCGATTGAAGAAGGCTGCGGATGTCCGGCATGTCAGCATTACAGCAGAGGTTATATCAGACATCTGTTAAAGGCAAATGAAATGCTTGGTATGAGATTTTGCGTCTTGCATAATTTGTATTTTTATAATAATATGATGAAAGAGATTAGACAGGCTATCGAAGAAGGCTCATATGCATCGTATAAAAAGTCTATGATAGAGAGTTTAACATCAAATGAAGTTTAGAAGGAGAATATTATGAACACATTAGGAATGGTTTTAAGCAGTAGTACAGCATCGGGTTCAGGTTCAGGCAGCACAATGTTTATCGTTGTATATATCCTGATTTTTGTTGCAATTATCTACTTCATGATGATCCGTCCACAGAAGAAGCAGAAGGCTAAGACAGAGGAAATGCATAACCAGATGGAACCGGGTGACAATATTATGACAACCAGTGGTTTCTATGGCACAATCCTTGATATTGTAGATGACACAACTATCATTGTTGAGTTTGGTAATAACAAGAACTGTCGTATTCCAATGCATAAGAATGCAGTTGCTGAGCTTGAAAAGAAGAATGCAGCAGTAGTGGAAGAAGATAAGGAAAAGAAATAAAGAATATCTTTTTAAATAAGAAGATGTCAGAACAGAAAAATCTCCATGTTCAGTAGAAAATCTGAATATGGAGATTTTTTTCTGTTCTTCAAAAAAGATGCGCTTTTATATTGTCCAGAATTCCGGTGGTGATCCGCATACCGCCGCGACCGGTTCCGAGAGAGATGTCCGGTTTGATCACACCGTGGAAATCCGTACCGCCGGAGACAAACAAGTCATGTCTGTCTGCGATCGCCCGGAGCTTTCCACTCTCATAGGAATTATTAGAAGAATGATAAGCTTCTAAGCCCTTTAACCCAAGTGGTTTCAGATAGTCCAGTAATTCCTCAATCTGGTTATAACTAAGCTTATAGAGTAATGGATGTGCGAGAACTGCACATTTGCCATATTGGTTGATGATCGAGAGAGCACGTTCACATGTGACCTCCGGTTTCGGAAGATAGTATCTGCATTTTTCGCCAAGGTATTTTTTAAATGCCTGATCCTTATTCTTGACAATGCCGTCCTCAATCAGAACTCTTGCAAAATGCGCACGGGTAATGACTGTATCCGGATTTCCCTCTTGAAGTTTTTCGATGGTCATATTGATGCTGTCACGCTGAAACAGCTTGCACATTTCCACATTTCGGTTAAAACGTGCATCTTTTAAAGCGTTCAATTCAGCAAGAAGTCCGGGATTGGTATAGTCCATATAGAAGCCCAGAATATGGATTTCACGTGAACCATAGTTGCATGAAAGTTCGATACCGGGAATCAATTCCATAGGAAGAGGATCCTGTGTATCCGGGGCCGGCTGATGATTTTCCATGAACCGGATTGCTTCCGGGACTCCATCAACCGTATCGTGGTCGGTGATCGCCAGAGCGGCAAGTCCCTTATCAAGAGCCATCTGGCACACTTCAGATGGAGTAAAAGAACCATCCGAAGCAGTTGTATGGACATGTAGATCTATAAAACGCATATGTATTCCTCTTTTCTTTATACAATGTAGGATTGGTTTACCGAAATCTAAAAAGATAAAAACAAACCAAAATAATTATAATATGAATCTAAAAACATGGCAAATTTTTAGACAAACTTATTGATATTTTTTATTAATTGGTATAGACTTAATTGACGGTTTATGAGAAAATATGTCTGATGGTTACGAAAAAAGAATAGATATTCATAACCGCTTTAAGCAGATTTTCATATTTCGAAAGGAGATTCACAATGATTTATTCACAGGAAGTTGAAAACATGTGCCCAGTTGGACAGGGCGTACATCATGGATGTGCTCCAATTCCAGAAGAAGCAAAATGGGTACAGGCAAAAGAAGTAAAGGATATTTCAGGCTTTACACATGGTATTGGCTGGTGTGCACCACAGCAGGGTGCCTGCAAGCTGACATTAAATGTTAAGGAAGGAATTATTCAGGAAGCATTAGTTGAGACAGTTGGATGTTCAGGTATGACTCATTCAGCAGCTATGGCAGCAGAGATCCTTCCGGGACTTACAGTTATGGAAGCTCTTAACACAGACCTTGTTTGTGATGCTATCAACACAGCTATGAGAGAGTTATTCTTACAGATCGTATACGGACGTTCACAGAGTGCATTCTCAGAGGATGGACTTGCTATCGGTGCTGGTCTTGAAGATCTTGGTAAGGGACTTCGTTCACAGGTTGGTACTATGTACGGTACATTAAAGAAGGGTCCTAGATACCTTGAGATGGCTGAAGGATATGTAAATGCTATCGCTCTTGATGAAGAGGGTATGATCATTGGATATAAATTCGTTAACCTTGGTAAGATGACTGATTTCATTAAGAAGGGTGATGACCCTAACACAGCTTATGAGAAGTCATGTGGACAGTATGGACGTGTTGCAGATGCAGTTAAACTCATCGACCCACGTACAGACAAAGAGATTGAGAAATAATAGAAGGAGGTAACGATATAATGGCATTATTTGAATCATATGAAAGAAGAATCAAACAGATCAATGAAGTATTAAACAGCTACGGTATCTCCTCAATCGAAGAGGCAGAGAAGATCACAAAGGATGCTGGTTTAGACGTATACAATCAGGTAAAGAGCATTCAGCCTATTTGTTTTGAGAATGCATGCTGGGCATACACAGTAGGTGCAGCAATCGCAATCAAGAAGAACTGCAGAAAGGCTTCAGAAGCTGCAGCAGCAATCGGTGAAGGACTTCAGTCATTCTGTATCCCAGGTTCAGTTGCTGATACACGTAAGGTTGGTCTTGGACATGGTAACCTTGGTAAGATGTTACTGGAAGAAGAGACAAAGTGCTTCTGTTTCTTAGCAGGACATGAGTCATTCGCAGCAGCAGAAGGTGCGATCGGTATCGCAGAGAAAGCTAACAAAGTTCGTAAAGAGCCACTTCGTGTTATCTTAAACGGTCTTGGTAAGGATGCTGCTCAGATTATTTCAAGAATTAACGGTTTCACATTTGTTGAGACTGAGTATGATCCATATACAAACACAGTTAAAGAAGTATTCAGAAAGTCTTACTCAGAAGGACTTCGTGCAAAGGTTAACTGCTATGGTGCGAACTCTGTACCAGAAGGTGTTGCTATCATGCACAAAGAGGATGTTGATGTATCTATCACCGGTAACTCAACAAACCCAACTCGTTTCCAGCATCCGGTAGCTGGTACTTACAAGAAGGAATGTAACGAGTTAGGAAAGAAGTACTTCTCAGTTGCTTCAGGTGGTGGTACAGGTCGTACACTTCACCCAGATAACATGGCAGCAGGTCCTGCTTCCTACGGTATGACAGATACACTTGGACGTATGCACAGTGACGCTCAGTTCGCTGGTTCATCATCCGTACCTGCTCACGTAGAAATGATGGGTCTGATCGGTGCTGGTAACAACCCTATGGTTGGTATGACAGTTGCTGTAGCTGTTTCTGTAGAGGAAGCTGCAAAGGCTGGTAAGTTCTAAAAAAGCTAGGAAATAAGCCAAATTTCAGAGTGTGGTGTAGTGGTAAAATGGAGTAAAAAGTGGGTCATTCCTACATTATTCCTACATTACTCCTACACCGTACTCCTACATCATAAACAGGCTATTTTATTTTTCTTATTTCAGTTTGTAACCATTCTGGCTTGCGTTTTGTGTAGATTGCTTCAGTTACATCTTTGATCTGATGACCTACCATGTATTTGACAGCATATTCGTCTACACCATAACGCTTAGCCATGGTTATAAATTGTACTCTTGGATCATGAGCTCGATGCTCTGGATTTAGCTCAAGAGCTTGGCATATATCATCAAATCTATGCCTGTACTTATCGTAAGTCATTTTATATGAACTGCGATGTGTATGAGTATCCGTGCAATTAAATAAATAGTCGCTGCCTATTTCTTGAGCAAGAGTATAGTTTCTTTCTACAATGGCTTTTATTTTTGGATGAATAGGAACTAAGCGGTCAATCCCCGCCGGTGTCTTCATTCCACCAGTAATAAATCCATTTTCTAAATCAACATTTTTTAATTCAAGCAATCCAATTTCTTGAGGTCTCCAACCGGAATAGCATTGGAATAACACAATATCTGCATACTGCAAATCATCAACGTGATTCCATAATGTTTGAATTTCTTCATCAGTAAAATCGATGTGAGGTTTCTTTGCCTCTTCGGCTTCATTTACGACCTCATCGGATAACTTGAATGTTCTGGCATAATTCTTATCCACTAACTCAAATTCAAGAGCATAATCAAACATCAAATTAAACATGGACTTTATTTTTTCTTTCGTATTAGCTGAGGCATGCTTAACACCATTTTTATCAGTTACGGTGCCGTTATCCATACATCCCTTAATATGCCTGGCTCGAACGTCTTTAGCCCGCATATCGTAAATTGCAGAACAATATCGCCAAGCTGACGTAATGGTTCGGGTTCCTGATTTACTTTTTAATGTTTTAAAGTATGCGTCGATCCATTTTTCATATAGTTGCTTGACTGTTAAATCACGATCAAGATCATATGGATTTTTGTTGTATTCGATAAGCGCAGCATAAGCCTCGTTATATGTAGGAAAATAGGTTTGAGGTTTTAATGGACGTTGAATGCATCTACCTTGAGAATCTTTTCCAACAGTAACATATGCACGAAATGGATTGCGTAAGTTTTTGTTCTTCAATTCCGTTATCTGACCAAATCCATTTGGTAAGCGACGCCTTTTAGAGGCCACGTTAACTTTTCGAAGCTGCTTATGGTTAATCACAAAACCACAGTGAGGACATACAACTGCTTTATCACTAACTTGTAGTTCGCATTCTGGACATTTTATTAACATGTTAGTTTCTCCTTTCTGAATAAAAATTTTAATGTATCATATACTACGGTGTAGAAGTTTGTCAACTCCTACATTTTTCTTTTGTGGGGTTTATATTTTCTAATCTAGGATAGAATTTCGGGGTGTATATGATACAGGGGTATAAATTAGAATGTCCTTATTGTGGAGGGGAGCTAAAGTACTACGATCAAGTGAATAGAATGGTCAAAATTGAAAATGGAAACGTGAAACGCATAAAAATGAAAAGATTTAAGTGTAAGAAATGTTTTAAAATTCATCGATTAATTCCGGAAGAAATCTTTCCGTTTAAGCAATACGATGCTGAAATTATACGCGGTGTACTTGACGGTACCATCACAAACGAAACGCTTGGTTTTGAAGATTATCCAAGTGAAACAACCATCAAAGAGTGGAAAAAAGAACACGATAAGGGTAAATTAGACTGATATTTCCAAAATTTACCACTCAAGTCCGTTTAACAAAATAGTAGTCATTATCCTAGAATGGTTATTGCTAGGAGGTGATAGCGAATGAGCGAAGTTATATTTGCAGAAGGTTCGGTTCCAGTAGCTGTAGCAGCTAAAGTATATGGCAAAGATGCTAATTGGGTACGAACCGGTATTGTATGTGGATGGCTACCTATTGGACGAGCCACTAGAAATGGTGCTATGGTGACAAAATTGGAAGAAATGGATTCAAGATACGGGCGTATCAATTTTTATATTTCACCAAAGAAACTATGGGAAGATACGGGCTATGTCTGGAAAGGAGAACGGAAGATATGAGTACAGTAATAAGACCTGAACTATCAAAAAAGAATGAGTATTGGTTGGAAAAACACCGGTATTATGAATTGAAGCATTTTTGCCTACAATATCCGATATGGAATCAAGAGTATACATCCTTGAATGGCTTTTTTTCGGCACCTGGGGAACTCCTTACAAAGCCAACCGGATATGGAGATCCAACCTTCGATGTTGCAGAAAAAAGAATGTATTATTCAGTTCGTATGGATATGATTAAAGATGCCGTATACGAAGCAGATCCCGACTTGGGTATTTATATTTTCAAAGGAATAACAGAAGGGCTATCCTATGAAACACTTAAAGCTAGGTTAGAAATTCCGTGTTCTAAAGATACATACTACAACCGGTATAGGAAGTTCTTTTATCTACTTGATAAGTCGCGAAAATAACAGCTCCTATAATGAAAACAATAAACTTATATTTTTAAGGAGGATGTTATTATGAGTAAAAAGAAAGATACTAAACTGAAGGATAAAATTAAACGACTCGAGGCTGAAGTTAATATTCAGAAAGAGTTGATTGAGGTTATGACAGATGCTTTAGCAATCGCAATTATCAAAGTAGATAAACTTGAAAAAGAAGTTTATAGTAAGTAAATGGGAAGGAGTCCTAATCACGGACTCTTTCTTATTTTTTCGCTAATTTTGCAGTGACTATTATGAAAGGATGATTTATAATATGTTATACTATCGTCCTTATCTTAATAGAAAGGGCTTGTCGGAAAAGGAGGCAAGTAACATGGAAGATAACATGAAAGAATTTATTGCATTCAGTAGAAAATTATTGAGAGATCTGAAAGAAATCAGAGAGCTTTTGAACAATGGCGATGAGAAAAGTGCATTGGTTAAGCTTAATAATTTGATTGATGATACTCAGAAAGATATTGAAGCATAAAGGGTTATCGGGAGGACTTGTAATTTTGATTACAGGCCCTTTCGTTTTTTCGCGTATCTTACAGCTCCTGTATTGAAAGGAGTGAGTTATTATGCGAAAAACAAAAATAATTTTATGGATTTTAAGTGTTTTGGTGTTGTTTATTAACATTCATTCATGTAATGGTGAAACATTATCGTGGGGTTTATGGGCACAGACAATATTGATGCCTGGAATCATATTTATATTATTTGTGTATGCAAATTTCACAGACGAGGGAGAGTCCTAACTAAGGGCTCTCTTATTTTTTCGCGCAATTTACAATTTGTATTATGAGAGAATAGTTTAATGGTAAAACACTGGATGTATATTCAGGGATATCGGTTCGAATCCGGTTCTCTTTTATTTTTCCGTACTCAGGTGACGGCAAAAACATTTATATTTATACAATAGCGAAAGGAGGATAAATATATGCTTTGGATCGGTTTAATGATTGGAGCAATAATTGGTAGTACGACTACCTGTGCGGTTCATCATTATAAAACCACATATGGTAAATTTATGCTTGTTCCGGTGGATGAAATCGAAGAACCGGGAGAGTATACGATCACAGTTCGAATTCCACAAAATGCCAATCTGCTTGATAAAAAGCGAATCATATTAGAGCGAAGCAATTCGCAAGATTAACATACCGTTTAATGGAACATGTAAAAATTATATTTTTAGGAGGTAAACATGGAGAAAGACAAATTAATTAAAACATTTGATGAAGAGATTAGTAGCGGCATTAGTGCTATACAGAATGTGGAGATTAATACTGATGCGTACGGAAAAGCGGTAGACAATATTGCAGTACTTACCGAGAAAACCATTAAACTCAAAGAGCTTGAGGTAAAGCAGATGCAGCTTGAGATGGAAAAAAGTCGGCATGATGAAGAACTTAGAATCGAGAGAATGCGGGCAGAAGCAGAAATCGATAAGCAGCAGGCAGAGACTAAAAGTAGAAAATGGGATAAATGGATTGATCGCGGTATAAAGATACTGGAAATTGGCGTGCCAGTGGTAACCGTAATCTGGGGTACACATTACACATTTAGGTATGAGAGCGAAGGATATATGCCTACGACTCTTCTTGGCAAAGGATTTGTAAATAAGTTATTACCTAAAAAGTAAAAGCATGAAAACATGATCGAGTGAAGACTCAGTGTAGAAATACATTGGGTCTTTATTTTTTGAAAGGAGAAAATAAAAATGGATGAAAATAATAAAATTGAAGAATTAGAGAAGAGAATTAATGATCTTGAGAGATTATACATACAGATGGCTGACAACCAGTTGCTGCTTTCGTCAACAATAAAGGAATTACTTGGCATAAAATCACCGAGTAATAAGAAATCTCGGAGGCATTCATGATGCGATATCATTTCGAAAAGCCTCGAAAATATACATCCATGTATGGCGAAACATACAGATGTGACCATCCGGTATATTCACAATGTACTTTATATAAGATTGGTCGTGCAGGTTTAGCTGTGATACAGCAAAGATATGATCCGGTTACGAAGAAAACATGGTGGACTGAAATAGATCCATGGCTTACAGATGTATTATATTTACATCCTGGATTTAAAGAGTTTTTTGACAGTAAATCAGGTGAGGTATCAGGCGGTTTATATCCGACTGTAACTATTCGTCAAATAATGTGGGCATTAAAAATGAAACCTATACCTAAAGAGCGTTGGGAGACATGCTTTGACCGATCTAACATTTGAATTATCGCGTGAAATGCAATTCATTTAATGAAGAAAAAGCAAAGGAGGCTATTTACTATGAAAAAAGTGGCAAAAAATTGTATTATCGGAGCAATTATTTATGGAGCATGTCAATTATTCTATGACATGGGGAAAGGTTATATGCTTGGCGTAATGGCAAAGTATAACGACGAATATAGCCCAGTTGAAGTAATTGACCTTTGTAGTAATAATGATGGTAAGCATAAATTGCGAACGAAATTTATAGCGGAAATGGCTGAAGGAACTGTAGAAACTATTAATAAACAGTATGAGGAGGAGCCTTAGGGCTCTTCTTTTTGTTTTATCGCGTGAAATGCATACCGCTTTATGAGAAATTAATGTTTATATTTTTAAGGAGGTATTAGTATGAAAAAATTTATAAAGGATTATATTGAACTGCGGAAAGCGGGTAACGAATTTTACAAAAAGCATTGGTTTGGATGTATTATCTATACAATGTTATGTTTTGTAATTATATTTTCACAGCCTATATATTCAATAATTAAAGACAAAATATCAGAGCATAAGAACAAAAACATTGATACTTCAGAGGGGGAGCCTTAGGGCTCTTCTTTTTGCTTCATCGCGTGAAATGCAATTCATTTAATGAAGAAAAAGCAAAGGAGCGTGATGAAATGATATTATTAACAATTATATTACTGACAATACTGATCCTTACAGCAGTTGTAATTGTAGCTGTCTCAGTTGGAGGTAGTGCATTTATACTGATATTTGGAGATGTGATTGTATGTATAGGGTTCTTAATATTGCTTGGCAGATGGCTTATTAAAAGAAGAAAATAAAAGCAAAAAGGCGGATTCATTATGGATTCGTCTTTTATTTTTTATTAATAAAAATTAAGGAGGAACCATGAAAGGAATTATACCAACCATAGGAGCATTTGCAAAGAAACACTCATCAACAATTATCGCATCGATTAGTATTATAGGTGTTGTGGCAACTGGTATCAGTGCAATACATGATACACCTAAAGCTTTACGATTGATCGATGATGCAAATGAAAAAAATGACAAACCGATGACTAAGCTTCAGATGGCTAAAACTGCTACACCAGCTTATATACCTACAATTATTACAGGATCATTAACCATAGCATCTATTGTGGTATCTTGCGTGGTCAACGAGAAACGACAGACTTCATTATCTGCGGCATGTTCGTTAGTAACAGAATCATTTAACGAATATCGATCAAAACTTATTGATATTTACGGTAGCGATGCAGACAAAGAAGTTAGAGATGCCGTAGCAAGGGAGCATTGCACCTATCATGCGATTGATTTTGATCAGCCGGATAAAAAGATACTTTTTTATGAACCAATATCCCATCAGACATTCCGAGCATACGAACGTACTGTAATGGATGCAGAATACCATCTTAACCGGAATTATGTTTTGGGTGGTTTTATATCGATCAATGAATATCTGGATTTTCTCGGATTAAAAGAGATTCCTGACGGGGATAATGCAGGATGGTCTATTGATTCTGGAGCATACTGGCTTGATTTTGAGCATACAAAAATGAAACGTACTCATAACGGGGAACCAATGTATGCAATAAATTGTATTTTTGAACCTGACGAAGATTGGCTTTGCGGATGGCAGTAAATTCGCAAAAAACACAAAGGCTATAATGAGAAAGGAGGACAAATGCTATGAATTCAAAAGTATTAAAGATCATCGGAATAGTAGCATCAGGTGTAGGCTTATTAGTAACACTCACGAAAGATTGGGTTGACGAGCAGACATTGGATACAAAAATCGATGAAAAATTGAATGCAAGAAGCATTAATCAGGATGATGAAGAGGAGTCTTAGGGCTCTTCTTTTTATTTTTCACAAGGAGGAATAAGAAAATGAAGAAAAACTTCATAACAACATTTGCAAAAGGTGCAAAGAAGGTATTTGTAAAAAAAGCCCCTGCAATACTGACCGGTATTGGGGTAGCAGGAGGATTCGCTGCAACTATTTCAGCGGTAAAGGCAACCCCAAAGGCGTTGAGATTAATTGAAGAAGCTGAGAAAGAAAAAGGCGACAAATTAACGCCTGTTGAAGTTGTAAAAACAGCGTGGAAGCCGTATCTTCCTGCGGCAGTTACTACAATTATGTCAGCTACATGTATTATTGGTGCAAGTACGGTAAGCGCAAAACGTAATGCAGCACTTGCAACTGCATATTCCATATCGGAAACGGCGCTTAGAGAGTATAAGGATAAAGTGGTCGAAGTTGTCGGTGAAGAAAAGACAAAAGAAATACAGGATGCCATCAGCAAAGACCGTATAGCTAAGCATCCTGTAGAAAAAAGCAATGTGATCGTTACGAATAACTCCGACCAGCTTTGTCTTGATTCTATATCAAATCAGTATTTTATGTCAACAATGCAGAAAATTGAAGATGCAAAAAATAACTTCAATTGTCTGCTCACCAACTACAATTATGCATCATTAAATGAATGGTATGACCAGCTTGGAATCGCAGAATCCAAACAGATTGGCGACACTCTCGGTTGGGATATTAGCAGAGATGGTTTACTTGGTTTGAGTTTCTCGTCCCAGATATCTGACGATGGGCGATCTTGTATTGTGATCGATTACAATGTCGGACCAAGCTACGACTTTGATAGATTTGGCAGGTAAATCGCGTAAAAAACAATTTCTATAATGAAAACATATAAAAATAAATAATCTCAAGGAGGATATTATTATGGAAGAAAACAACAATGTAGAATTAACAGAGGTAAATGAAGAGAAAGTAACGGATGTTTCTACAGTAACGGAGAATGAAGTTGATTCTTATGAAGATGACGAGGAAGGTGGATCAACAGCCTTAGGATTTGCTATCGGCATAGCCGTAGCAGCAGTAGGCGTTGGAACAGCGAAACTTGTTAAATGGATTAAGAAAAAGAAGAATTCAAAGAAAGCTGAAGAAGTTGATGCAACTGACGATGCAGACTTTGTTGACTCTGAAGTGATTGAACCTGAAAAAGAATCAGAGAAGTAATTTATATTTATGTAACAGCAAGAGAGATGTCTTACACAAGGCATTTCTCTTTTTGTTTTGTTAGGAGGATTAGTTATGAAGATAAACACAGAAACCATTAAAGAAATTGGAAAAGCATTTATGGTTATCGGTGCTTCGTTGTTTTCGTGTGGTGTCGGCACTTATTGGGTGGGATGCCACATTGAAAAGAAAGAAACAAAACTTACACATGACGCTGAAATGTATGAAATCAATAAAGAGCATGTTAAGGAAGAAAATGATCTTAAAAAATCAGCATTAGAAGCTGCTGTAGAAAAGGATCGGATATATGCTGAACGGCTGAAAAATATGGATTCTACAGAATTTGCGAAGTTTCATGCCGAGAGAATAGCCAAAGCCAATCAGGACGTTCTTGCTCAAGCGAACGAGATCAAAAATAAAGCTGAGTCTGACATTGCTATGGCAAATATGGAATGCACTAACACGGTCACTGAGATACGAAAAGATTGTCTTGAAAAAATAAAAGAGGCAAATGCGGAACGCGATGAAGCACTCAAGAAATACAATGCAATTAATACGTTATTTACGAATAAAGACGCAATTTTAAAGGCAGAAGAATACTTGAAAAAAGCTGTAGAAAAGAACGAGCGCGCAAAAAACGACAAAGAAGATTTGCTGGAGGGCATTAAAAGTTTATTGGAGGATTAAGCCTATGATGAATAAATACTCATACAATGGACCGGTTATGGAATTTGATCGGTGTATTGCTAATAAATGGCGAGGTGAGACGATGGCTGTTTCAGAGAAAAAGGCAAAGAGTAACCTTGTGTATCAGTTTAAAAAGAAAAATAACCGAACAGCTGCAACCCGGATCAGTTTACCAGGGAATGTTGAGCTTGTCGAGATTGGAGCGTAAAGATGAATGAACAGTACACACCTAATTCTCATAAATATAAAGCGGAATTAGAGAAAAAAAAAGCAGAACCGGATGTTACAAAAAGAGAGCATAAAAAAGTAATATCTGGTACAGCTAAAACTAAAAAAAGTGGGCCTATCGGACGGTTTTGTAAGAAATTTCTGAATGAAGACGCTAGAGACATTAAATCGTATGCCATTAACGATGTAATACGTCCATATATTAAGGATGCTATATGGAACATAATTACAAATGGTTTGGACATGGCACTTTATGGTGAAAGTCGACATCAGAAAAAAGCATCCAGCTACATTTCTTACAAATCATATGGCAGCGGTTCCGCGTCTCATAGATCTGAGAAGAGATCGGAAGAAAAATCTAAACCATCAATTTTTTCATATGATGAGATTATTCTCGAAACCAGAGGGGATGCAGACGCTTTACTTGAGGCTATGTGTGATATTTTGGAAGAATATCATCAGGTTCGAGTGTTTGACATGTATGACCTTGTGGAAATGTCGTGTGATTACACAGCTATGGAATATGGTTGGACAGATCTTAGAACCGCGGAAGTTGTTCGAGTAAATGGTGGATATATATTAAATCTACCAAAGGCTAGATTACTTAATTAGGAGGACAGTATGAATATTAACGACTTAGGTACTGGCGAGACTATTTTAAAGCATGACTACAGTACTGCATTTGATAAAATTCGAAAGAATTTAATAGTTCAAAGCTACTATAAATATGGACGTGCCGGTGCAAATTTTGCTACCGGTAACGTAGACGCCATAGGAAGTCTTGAAAAATGTCTTGCAAAATTCAAGGAAACCGGTAATTTGGAATATTTGGCAGACGTTGCAAACTACGCAATGTTCAGATATATGTACCCGCAGAAAGGTGAATATTTCAAATATACTGATTCAGGAGAATCGGCAGGCATTGTTGGTTTATCAGAAACACAGATTAAAGCATTAAAAGATATGGATATGTATTATTAAGGAGATAAAAACATGAAAAAAGATATTATTAAAACAGCATCAAGAGCTGTACATAAATTTGGATTCAAATGTAAAAAACACAGTCCGGAATTATTACTTATAATGGGTATTACCGCAGGCGTTGTTGGAACAGTAGCGGCATGCAAGGCTACAACAAAGGCAGAAAGCATTATTGCTGATTCCAAAGAAAGAATGACTATAATCAAGGATGAATTTGAGAAAGCACAGAATGATTCTGATATTGATTATTCAGAAGATGATATGAAGAAAGATAAGTATATCGTATTTGTACAGACGGGTGTGCAGATTGCTAAGGCATATGCGCTGCCAATTGCATTGGGCACTATATCTATTACAAGTATTCTTGCTTCTCATAACATTATTCGAAAACGAAATGCTGCTTTGGCATCGGCATATACGTTGATTGATCGATCATTTAAAGACTATCGCGGAAGAGTTGTTGATCGTTTTGGTGAGCAGGTAGATAGAGAACTTCGATATGATATCAAAGCAGTCGAAGTCGAAAAAACAGCAGTCAATTCAAAAGGCAAAGAAGTTAAAGTAAAAGATACAGAAAAAGTTGTCGACCCTAATAAGCTCACTGACTATGCTCGGATATTTTATTCAGGAAATCCGGGATATGACGATGACGAACCACAATATACATTAATGCATTTGAAGGATGTTCAGAATATGATGAATGATCGTTTAAAAGCTCAGGGATATTTGTTTTTAAATGATGTTTATAATGCACTAGGCTTTCAGCCTACTAAAGCAGGTCAGTCAGTTGGTTGGATTTATGACGAGAAGAATTCTGTTGGTGACAATTTTGTCGATTTTGGTATCTATGACCTCAATAATATTACAAATTGCAGATTCCTTGATGGGATTGAAAAAGGAGTTCTTTTAGATTTCAATGTGGACGGTCCAATTCTGGATATGATTTGAAATTATAGACTCGATGGTTATGGATCGGGAAATTGGAAACAAGATATTTATGATTATCCGCAGTTACAGAAATATGCTGAGAACTGGGGATCTTTTTTATTATGAAAGGAGTTTATAAATGAAAAATAGAACAGCTATATTTATGTTAGGAATGGCAGTGGGTTCAGTAATAACTTTTCTTGGTGTCAGAAAGTACTACAAGGAGTTGGCTGATGAGGAAATTCAGTCGGTAAAAGATACTTTAAAAAAAAAAGTAGATGCTGAGGCTGAAAAAGAAGATAAAGATAAGTCGGTAAACGACTATAAAGTTTTGAGTGTCGATCTTGGGTATGCTCCGTCAGATGAAAAATTATCCGATGCAGAAGAGGATGAAGACGAAGAGTACACAACCAAAGATCGTCCATATGTTATAAGCAGAGAAGAATTTGGACAGCGACCAGAATATGACAAGGTTTATCTGGACTTCTACAGTGATTCTATTCTGACAAATGAATATGATGAGATCTTGGAAAATGTTGATGAGGTTCTTGGTAATGATTGGCAGAATCATATTGGTGATGAAGAAGAGGGCTTCGTATGTGTTCGTAACGATCAGAAAGAAACCGATTACGAGATTTGCCAGACTAACCAGTTCTACAATCAGCAGTAAGGAGGTATCATGGTAGATAATGATATCAGAAATGAATACTTTGAATGGCTGTTTGACATTGTTTGCGAGGATTATGAGAATAAAAGATCATACCGTAAACTTTTGATGGAGTTACATTCAAGGCAGTTCATACCAATAATGCAAAGAGATGAAAATAGAGCTGGTGACGGTATTTCATTAAGAAGACGTTTTACTTTAGAACGAGACTATGATGATATTCTTCCAGAATTTATGGCGTTGCCGTGTAGCATTTTGGAAATGATGATCGGATTGGCAACTCGTTGTGAAGAGAATATTATGGGCAATCCCGAAATTGGTGATCGACGAGGATATTGGTTCTGGTCCATGGTGACAAGCCTTGGACTGGGGTCAATGTCTGACTCCAGATATAATCGGCAGAAAGTATCTGATATCTTAAATCGTTTTATTTATAGAAAATATGAACCAAACGGAAAAGGTGGGTTATTTACAATTTTAAATTGTCCAGAAGATCTTCGAAATGTAGAAATATGGGTTCAGCTTTGTTGGTATCTCGATAATATACGCTAAAGGAGATATAGAATATGCTTGATTTTTTGATGATAGCTACACGATCTCCTAAGCGAGGGGTTGTAGAGATATATCCAAAATTCATCATAAAGAAAAGCGATGATCTAATGATTCGAGGTGGAGATTTCTACGCTATATGGGATGATACCAGGCAATTGTGGTCGACAGATGAGCAGGATGCTACTAGATTGATTGATAATGAGTTACGAAAATTTGCAGAAGAAAATAAAGCAAATTATTCTGATTCAGTAAAAGTCTTGTATATGTGGGATGCTGAGACTGGAATGATCGATCGATGGCATAAATATTGTCAGAAGCAGTTGCGTGATTCTTTTCATATGTTAGATGAGAAATTGATATTTTCGAATACTGAGACTAACAAAAAGGATTATGCCAGCAAACGATTATCGTATCCATTAGAGCCTTGTGATATTTCAGCATATGATAAATTAATGTCTACTTTATATTCTGAAGAAGAACGACAGAAGATAGAATGGGCTATCGGTGCAATAATAACAGGCGATTCTGTTCATATACAGAAATTCATGGTGTTATACGGTGCTGCCGGAACAGGTAAATCAACAGTATTGGATATTATCATGCAATTATTTGAAGGGTATTATTCTGTGTTTGATGCAAAAGCATTAGGTTCTGCTACAAATTCATTTGCTCTGGAGGCGTTTAAAACAAATCCGTTGGTTGCCATACAGCATGATGGCGATCTATCAAAAATCGAGGATAATACCAGAATCAACAGTTTGGTATCTCATGAGTTAATGACTGTTAATGAGAAATTTAAAAGCACTTATTCCAATAGGTTTAAGTGTTTTTTATTTATGGGTACAAATAAGCCTGTAAAGATCACTGATGGTAAGTCCGGTCTTATTCGAAGATTGATTGACGTATCGCCATCCGGAAATAAGCTCAACCCAACCGAATATAAAACTACAACAAATGCGGTGAAGTTTGAGCTTGGTGGTATTGCATGCCATTGTCGGGATGTTTATTTAGCTGATCCGGACAGATATGACAATTATATTCCGGTGAATATGTTGGGTGCATCTAATGATTTCTACAACTTTGTAATGGATTCTTATCATGTTTTTAAGAAAAACAATGGCGTTACATTAAAGGTTGCTTGGGAAATGTACCAGGCATACTGTGACGAGGCGAGGGTACCATATCCACAATCAAGACGAAGTTTCAAAGAGGAATTGAAAAATTATTTTTGGAATTACAGTGATCGAGTTGCGCTTGAGGATGGGTCTCGTGTAAGGAGTTACTACGAAGGATTTCGGACTGATATTTTTGAAAAAAGCAATCCATCTGAAGAAATCGGTGCTCAGTTAGAGACATGGATCGAATTCAAACGACAACATAGTTTACTTGATGATGCTTTGAGTGAATATCCGGCACAATACGCGTCGGATGCAGGTATTCCGCAATGTAAATGGAGCATGTGTAAGACGACTCTAAAAGATATCGATACCGCAAAGCTTCATTTCACAAAGGTTCCGGAAAATCATATTGTAATTGATTTTGATATTAAGGGAGCTGATGGGAATAAATCATTTGAAAAGAATCTTGAAGCAGCGAGTAAATGGCCTGCAACATATGCAGAGTTAAGTAAAAGTGGTGCTGGCATACATTTACATTACATTTATACAGGAGGAGATGTAAGTAAATTAAGTCGTATTTACGATGAAAATATAGAAATAAAGGTATTCACGGGTGACAGTTCGCTTAGGCGAAAAGTTACTTTATGTAATAACCTGCCTATGGCAAATATAAGCTCGGGTCTACCGCTGAAAGGAGACACGAAATTGCTTAATAAGGAGGTTATTAAGAGCGAAAAAGGGCTTAGAACAATGATTCATCGCAATATGATGAAAGAAATTCATCCGGGAACTAAGCCTAGTATGGATTTCATATATAAAATACTTGAAGATGCTTATACAAGCGGACTTAAGTATGATGTAAGTGATCTATACAATGATATTGTGGCATTTGCGGCTAATAGTACAAATCAGGCAGATTATTGCTTGAAACTCATTGATAAAATGCATTTTAAATCTGACGAACCATCAGAGAGTATCGATAGTAAATCAGATAAATTGATATTTTACGATTGCGAGGTATTTCCAAACTTATTTATAGTCAATTGGAAATTAAGAGGTAAGGAAAATCCCGTAATTCGGATGATAAACCCGACATCAAGCCAGATTGAAGAATTGATTGAATATAAGCTGATAGGCTTTAACTGCCGAAAATATGATAATCATATGCTATACGCAAGAATGATGGGTTATTCGAACGAAGAATTGTTTAAATTATCTCAGAAAATAATTGTAGAAAAAGATAAAAATGCATTTTTTGGAGAGGCGTACAACTTATCATACACTGATATTTATGATTTCGCTTCTGCCGGAAACAAAAAAAGTCTTAAGAAGCTTGAAATTGAGATGAGTAATCTTACTCCAGATGATCTTAGACATAAAGGATTTTCTGACGATGAGATAGCTTTAATTAAAGCTGGAAGTCATCATCAAGAATTGGGATTACCATGGGATAAGCCTGTGCCAGAAAATTTATGGATAAAAGTTGCTGAATATTGTGATAATGACGTTATAGCAACAGAAGCAGCATTTATATATTTGAAGGCGGACTGGACAGCAAGACAAATTTTGGCAGATTTAGCAGAAATGACGGTAAATAGTTCTACCAACAGTCTCTCAACAAGGATTATATTTGGTAAAGATAAGAAGCCTCAGAACGAATTTAACTATCGAGACTTGTCTAAACCGGTATATGATCTTGATAAGGATGTTGAAAACTTCTTAAAAGAAGCATGTCCGGTAATGATGAGTCAACCGTTTAACTCACCAGCAGATGAAGACATAGATCTTCCATTCGAGATCAACTCAAAGTTACCATATTTTCCGGGATATAAATTTGAATTCGGAAAATCAACCTATCGAGGTGTTGAAGTCGGTGAGGGCGGATTAGCTGAGGGAGTTCCCGGAATCTATTATATGTGTGCTCTTCTGGATATTTCATCGATGCATCCGCATAGTACCATCGCAGAGTGCTTATTTGGTGTGAGGTACACGACTGCATATAGAGATATTGTAGAAGGACGTGTAAGCATTAAACATGAAGCGTGGAATGAAGTTAATAATATGCTTGACGGTAAACTCACTCCGTATATTCAGAAAGTAATTAATGGCGAGATGGAAGCAGGCGATCTTGCTAATGCTTTGAAGACAGCTATTAATTCCGTATATGGACTTACTTCAGCCAAGTTTGATAATCCATTCAGAGATCCAAGAAATAAAGATAATATCGTTGCAAAACGTGGAGCTTTATTTATGGTCGATCTGAAAAATGAAGTTCTTAAACGAGGATTCAAAGTTGCTCATATAAAGACAGATTCAATAAAAATTCCAAATGCAACACCAGAAATCATTCAGTTTGTTATGGACTTTGGTCAGATGTATGGATATACATTTGAACATGAAGCTACATATGAACGTATGTGCCTTGTAAATGATGCTGTATATATTGCAAAATATGCGGACGAAGAGACATGTATGAAGCAGTATGGGTATGTTCCGGGAGATAATCGAAAACACCCTGGAGAATGGACTGCTACAGGAACTCAGTTTGCAGTGCCTTATGTATTTAAGACACTGTTTACTCATGAGCCGCTGGAATTTAAAGATATGTGCGAGACATTCTCGGTATCTAAAGGAGATTTATATTTGGATATGAACGAGGATCTTCCAGACGTTTCGGCTTATGAGAAGCAGATGGATAAACTGGAGACTGATTACAAAAAAGGCAGAATCTCGGATACATTATTCGAACCAGAATCCATGAAACTTAAGGAAGAGATTGAGAAAGGGCATGCTTTACACTATGTGGGTCGTGTTGGTCAATTCACTCCGGTCAAACCTGGCATAAATGGCGGAGTTTTATATCGCGTAAATGAAGGCAAAAACTATGCAGCAACTGGATCAAAAGGATATCGGTGGATGGAATCTGAGATGGTGAAGACTCTCGAACTTGAAGATAGTATTGATAGAACATTTTATAACAAATTAGTGGATGACGCTGTTGATACTATATCCAAGTATGGAAACTTCGATATGTTTGTTTCCGGTGGCGTGGATTTTATATCAGTGCCGGAAAATGCTCCGGAGGAAATACCATTCGCGTAAGCAACAGACAATATTATGAAAAGGGCTTAAGTGTTAGAACTTAGGCTCTTTTATTTTTGCAAAAATATTTATAAGAAAAAGGAGAACAAAATTATGGAATTAGCAATTAACCCAAGAAATGGAATGTTGAAAATCGAGGACGCAAGAATTATATTCAGAAACTTTGCAGGTGCCGCCAGCACATATAACCGAGAGGGTGACAGAAACTTTGCTCTTGTGATTCCAACAGAAGAGATTGCTGAAATGCTTATCAATGATAAGAATGCAGATGGTGCCGGATGGAACGTAAAGATCAAGCCATCGAACGAAGAGGGTGAGCCACCAAGAATGAATATGATGGTTAAAGTAAAGTTCAATGACAATGGTCCTAATATTTACCTTAAGTCCGGTAAAGCGATGATCAGAATTACTGAGGATAAGGTTAAGATGCTTGATAATATTCGTATCCAGTCAGTTGATCTTGATATTCGTCCATATGATTCCATTGTAAATGGAAAAGCTTACAGAACAGCTTATTTAGCAGGTATGAAAGTGACACAGGCAATCGATCGATTCACAGAAGAGTATGAGGAATACATGCAGGCAAACAGTGATGAAGACGAGCTGCCATTTAATTAAGATTATATTTAAAAGGAGGAATTTAGTTATGTTTAATCCAATACCGATCAAACATGAAGGCAAAATAATAGGCTATTCTATAGGGGGGGATGCTTATCCAATTAAAGAACTACCATTATGTGACACCGTTATTGACTGTAGTATCCCGAGGAAATCAGGTCGTTATCCGTGGGGATCAGGAGTGGAGAACGTTATTTTTAACGACCCAGCAACTATCGTATTTTGGAATGATGGCACAAAAACAGTGGTCAAGGCTCAGAACGGAGAAGCTTTCGACCCAGAGAAAGGTCTGGCTATGGCTATCTGTAAAAAAATGATCGGTAAGAATACAGGAAGATATTATAAAATATTCAAGAAGTGGTTGCCAAATGCCAATAAAGATTCATTAGAAGAACCTACAGCAATAGATTTAGTATCAATGTTTCTTAGTGCGTTTATGACACCGCCAGAGGAGGACAACGAAGATGAAAAAGGCAATTAAACCGTCGGCTACACCAGTTGAATACCTTATGAATGGCAGAACAGAGGAACTGGAGCGTGTATAAAATGCTGATACAGTTTCGGATAATAAAAGTGAAGCAATATAATTCTACATATAAGTATATTGTATTGCATAATAGTGCTCCTGTTTGCATTACTCAAAGTCATAAACGGGCGTCGATGATTATCGCATATCTTCAGGGATATGAGGTATCAATCGGTGACAGGAAAATAAAGAAAAAATTGGATCAGATTAGAAAGGAGATACAAAATGATAGAGAATAACTCAAGCGACTCGCCTTTAGAAATGGTCGAGAATGTTACCTTGCAATTTAAAGAAGATGCCGAGAATTTTATATTTGAATCAATAACTGGTTCGTTATTTGGCGAATGTGATAAGACAATAAGTAAAATTAGCAAAAAGCGTCTTGATATAGCTTTAGACCATCTTAATGAAAAGCCAGCAGAATATTTCAAAGTTATGGATGGGGTTATCAAAGGCGGGACATATCCATTTTGTCCGAGCTGCAAAAGCCTGTTAAATCATGATGTATATGTTGGTCAGCGGGTTGCTCATTGTATATATTGCGGACAGAAAATTTTGTTTGGCCTTGATTCATGAATACAGTAAGTAATAAAAAAGAATTTCTATACCCCCACCAAAAAGAGGCTATACCTAAAATGCATAATGGATGTATTTTGTGTGGGGGTGTAGGATCTGGTAAAAGTCGCACGTCATTGTATTACTATTTTCAACTCTATGGCGGTTCCATAGATGAGCATGGATATAAAGCAATGACCAAACGACCGCCGGATCTTTATATTATAACAACTGCAAAAAAACGAGATAATTTGGAATGGGAAGAGGAACTCATTCCTTTTTTATTATCTACAAATGAAAAGCGGAATAAATCCCGATGGGGTAATAAAGTCGTGATCGATAGCTGGAATAATATACAAAAATATTCAGATGTAAAAGATGCATTCTTTATATTTGATGAGCAGCGAGTAGTTGGTTCCGGGGCTTGGGTAAAGGCGTTCCTAAAGATTGCCAAGAGTAATAAATGGATTCTTTTATCGGCAACTCCGGGGGACACTTGGTCTGATTATATTCCGGTATTTATTGCTAACGGATTCTATCGAAATAAAACAGAATTTATAGACGAGCATGTTGTATATTCTCGGTTTAGTAAATTTCCTAAGATAGATCGATACTTGAATACCGGAAGACTCATCAGATTAAGAAATAATATTCTGGTTGACATGGATTTTGAGCGTAAGACAGTAGCACACCATGAAGATATTTATGTTGATTATGATCATATTGCATATCGTCAGATAACAAAACTTAGATGGAATCCGTGGACAAACGAACCAATAAAAAATGCATCCGAACTATGTTATTCCTTACGAAGAATGGTGAATCAATCTGATTCCAGACAGATTTCATTTCTTGAACTGATAGAAAAGCATCCTAAATCAATAGTTTTCTATAATTTTGATTATGAGTTGGAATTACTAAAAGAACTATTACTACCAATGTGTAACAAGGATAATTTCGAAGTTGCAGAGTGGAATGGTCATGCTCATCAAGAAGTACCAACTTCTGATAGTTGGGTATATTTGGTGCAGTATACTGCGGGTTGTGAGGGATGGAACTGTATAACAACAGATACAATTATATTCTATTCACAAAACTATTCTTATAAGGTAATGGAGCAGGCAAGTGGTCGTATAGATCGATTAAATACACCATTTACAGATTTATATTATTATCACCTAAAAAGTCGATCAGGAATTGATATTGCAATAAGCCGGGCTTTAGCAGCTAAGAAAAAATTCAATGAAACTAGATGGGTAAATAATACTCAAAAAGTTGCATAAGAGGAGTCTATTTTTATGAGTGATTATGAAAAAGCTATATATAATAAAGGATACACTGATGGATGTCATTATGGATATTCTGTTGGTGTTGCAAAACCGGGTTATGAGTTAAAAAATACTGTTGAAAAACGAAAAAAAGAATTATATTTTCTTAAGCAGCGAATTATAGGATTTTTCGTTGTGGTATTTTCAATAATTGCCAGTATAATGATCGATGATTGCACATTTGCAGTATTTACTATACCACTTGGGTTATGGATGGTATTAGGTAATACGATGCTAATCGCTAATCGGTATTATTTTGAGGTTATGGAAGCGCGTAGAAAACACTCTCTATAGTGAAAAGGAGAGTGAAGTTTATGGCAGATTACGAATATTTATATTGTATTGCGATTCATGGAATGCTCAAGGAACGTATTAATGCTGGAATACGAGTAACTATACAAGATGACAATTTAATTATCTATTTGAAAAATGATGACGATATTTTCATGTATACAGTTTACGGTATAACAGACAAAATAGTCTTTGGGTACGACAAGGAGATCATAGTAAGCAAAGTAGTAGAACGCTATAAGCGTTATATATTAAGAAAATATTTTTATTAACAATCTAAGAGAGGTCTTTGATTATATCAGGGACTTCTCTTATTTTTTTATGAAAGGAGTGACCAGAATGGAAACTAGCACGAAGGAAGTATACTTCAATGTTTATTGTGAGAAGTGTGCGTACAAAGATGAGAAAGAAACTGAAGATCCATGTGATGATTGCTTAAATCATCCATACAATGACGATTCTCATAAACCAGTTAGATGGGAGGCGAAAGAATGAAATGCCCAAAATGCGGAGGAAAAATGGTAGTGTCGGATACGGTTCAGAATCCGGATGATAATGAGATTATGAGACGACGGTTATGTGTTAATGGTCATAGTTTTTTCAGTGTAGAAAAAATTGTTGATACGACAGCTGAATTTGTAGAGGAGTGGCAGATGTATCACAGATAGGAGGTAAGCATGATTAATAGGCTATTGCAGGAAGATGTTAAATGGCAGCGAATGTTATATCGATCAAAAATAACAAACGATAATGGACAAGTGATGATACATGCGGTTCATGAGTTTGAAACAGATTGTGGCGTTTATGAAATTCGCTTTTCCATGCCATCTACACAATATTTCGATCAGCGGGGGTATGAAGCCGATCATTATATTGTTCCAAGAGAAATAAGAAATAAAAGAGCATAGGAGGATACAAATGGCTTATGTGGTTCAAGGGTTAACCGTTAAAGAAACGATCGAGTATAAATTAAATATACTTCGTGATTTTTTAATAGTAGACGATAAAAATTGTGACCGATATCGTAAGCAGCTTGAATATGAGGTCGTACGGAATAAGGAAAGCGATCCATATTTTGTGCTAGATGCGGTAGTAAGAGATATGATTGCAAAGAAGTTAGGAGGTAGATGAATGTAAGAGCTTAATATACCTAAAATATCAAACGAAATTATTGTATTTGATGAAGAATAAATAAAGGAGAAATAAAAAATGAAATTATTTAAAACAGTAGATGATAAATTAGCAAAGATTGGATTTATTAAAATAAAAGAAGATGAGTATGGCGTAGAGTATAAAAGAAAAGATGCTAAATATGGATTTATTCAGTCGGTAGATATTCTTAAAAAGGCTTCTGGTAGACACCTGCTACAGTCTTATGATGCTGAACTAACAGATCAGAAAAAGATTGGAAATACATGTGTTGGTCTTACGGGATATGAGATGAAACTATTTCTTAAAAAGATGAAACAGATCAGATTATATAGTAAATAAATCATTATTTCAAATGGATTTTAGGAGGTAGATTTATGAGTGGAGTAACAATATTAAATGTAAAAGGTGCATTCTTACCGGCTGTTTATGAGCATCAGAACATTGTCGTTCTAATACTTATTATATTGTTTGTGGTGTCGCTTGTTAGTGATTTGTTATTTATAAGTCATGAAATAGTGCCATACATATTTTTAGGTGCTTGTATATTGTCTGTGTTATTTATAGTTATGTTTGCATGTGCACAGCCAATTCGATACGATGTCATCCTTGACAATTCGGTAAACTATAACGAATTTATTGAAAAGTATGACGTGATAGAAGTAAATGGAAAGATTTACACGGTAAAGTTGAAAGATCAGTAAAAGGAGGAAAGAATATGATTAATGCGGAGGAAGCAAGATCAAAAACTGTATTAAATGGAAAAAGCAGAGATGTCCTAAAATCAATTGACGGTAAAATTAAAGAAGTGATATATAAAGGACGTTATTCGTGTATTTATTCATTTGATGAATTTGATGATATTCTTGACAATGATACGATTTGTGCATTGATTCAAGAAATTAGAAGTTTAGGATATTACGTTGAGTGTGTTTATGACCTATTACATATGAAGCAATTGGCACCGGGCGTATATCATTGTTATACGGTAATAAGAATAAGTTGGGAGGAGGAAACAATATGATTAATGCAGAGGAAGCAAGATCAAAAACTGTATTGAGCGAAGCCAAATATCAAAAAAAGTTATACATAAGTACTGTAAAAAAAATAAATCGAAAGATTAAGGAGGCTACGAAAAAAGGTTCATATGGAGTGGCTTGTGAGCGCGATCATATTAGCGATGATGTTTGTAAGTTGTTAATTACCCATTATGAAAATTTAGGGTACACGATACGTACATATAAATATAATAGTTGGTTGCAAGCTGATGAAATACGTATCACTTGGAAGGAGGAAACAAAATGACATCATCTCTAAATGCTAATAAAAATTTTAGAGAAATTATTGAAATACGAGAACAAATTCCTACACATACTTCGGATCCACGTTCCATCAGAGTTAGAGATTTGTTGTATATTATCAATTCTGATGTACATATTTTTGAAAGGGGATGTCCGATACCGAAATTAAAAATACCTAATGGCCTAAATGAAAAGTACATTGATTACATTGGAGAGTGCGTTTTAAACTCTTGCGTATATGAGATAAGTACTCGAGATGGACATTTGAATGTCTTTATAGAGCCGGTTTCTAAGACTGAGTAATTCGCGATATTTACTTCTTATATAATGAAGAAAGGAGTGAATTAATCATGAATAATTTTATTAAAGGAGCGCTGGCGTTATGGACAGTATTAACGACAATTTGGACTTTTATCACCCTTGACCTTATTGGAGGAATTATTGAGGCTTTTGGTGAAAAAAGATGATCGGATACTACAACAAGACGACCAGTATCACATGTGAGTTATTATGACGAAACAATTTAAAGAGTTAAGACTCAGAGTAAAATCTGGGTCTTTTCTCTTTTATATTTTTGAAAGGAGAAAATAATATGAGTATGAAAGAATGGGCTAAAAAAGAAGTTGAATTAGCATGTAAACATGAAAATCCGGATCGTAAGGAGGGCGAATTTGATTATGGCTGCGCTTGCTACGAAAGTGCTCTAAAAGCTTTTAATAGCTTATGTGATGATGAACATTCAGGTTTCAGCATTAAGATGACGCAGGCTATACTTAATCGTTTGATTGATGGACAGCCGTTAACTTCAATTGAGGATACGGATGACACTTGGAATATGTGCTCACGTCTTAAAGACGGTTCAGAAGTATATCAGTGTAAACGAATGCCGTCGTTATTTAAGTATGCATATGGTGACGGAACCGTGCAATATCACGACAGCGACTTGTCATATTGTATCGATATTAATAATCCAGATGTTACATATTCGTCACGTTTGGTTAGCGAAATCGTTGAAGAAATGTATCCTATAACAATGCCTTATATGCCCGGTAAACCTATCAAGGTTTATTGCGAGGATTTCTTGGTAGATAAAAAGAATGGGGATTTTGATACTGTTGGCGTGCTCTATGCAATAAAAACCGAGAATGGTAAGCAGCAGAAAATCGAAATCAATAGATTCTTTAGAGCTCCAGAAGGTAATGAAAAACCCGACTGGGTAGAAATATCCAAAGAAGAGTATTATGAATGGAAAGGGGCGGCAGAATATGCTAATAATCGAGCAGATTGAAAAAGCGTACGGAATTAAGTTGAGCGACTATCAAAAAAATTTAATAAGTAAATTATTGAACATTCCTAGTAATGCCAAAATTAGATATGGAAGAGATGGTAGGTGGCATTTAGTGGAGGATACGAAAAATGAGTAAATTTATCATTTTTATTGTTATCAGTGTTGTTTTACTGGCGATACTTTGGGCTGTTGTACATTTTACTTCAGATTATGACAAATGTTATTCAGAGCGAGAAAACGAAGGACATGCTATATTTCAATGTTGTGGAGGAATGGTTGGTGGGACAAAATCAACCAATTATCTTTCTGAAACATGCATTGGGTGTCCGTATTTAGTTTTAGTAGTTGAAGAATATTGTCATAATTGCCCAGATTTTACAGCAGACGTTACAAGTTATGTAAATAATGAATCTGAAGGCATAAGTTATCATAGACAAATAAACAGCTAAGGAGTTGTAAAATTGAAAGGAGAATAAGATGATTAACGCATATGAAGCGAAAAGAAAAACCCTTATAAATTGTAAATGCAAAGACGTAATGAATATGATTGAAAAAAGTATCAAAGAAACAATCAAAGCTGGTTTTTATAATACAAGTATACCGCTTGATGAACCAGATAAAAAGATTATCGATGCTTTATGTGAAGAACTTATGAACCTCGGTTATAAAGTAGACTATGAACCTTCAACACCATTACCACCAGGTTGTCCAGCGGATCAGTGGGATTTCTATTCATATTTGAAAATTGACTGGGGCTTAGAGAAAGGAGAATAAGATAATGAAATTATATTTAGTTTACGGTGACACATGGTTTGGTGGTTATGGTGCTAATATTAATATTTTCGGTGTGTTCGATACTCTTGAAAAAGCCGAGTTAGTAAAAGTCCAAACAGAAGAAAAGTATTTTAAAGAGGATCAAGAATCAAGATTTCCTGAATTAGACAATAGATCAGAAGTTGAATTCAGCATTGAAGAAATCGAAACCAACACGATTATTGATAAAGATTTAGGAGGTTATGTAGAATGATTAAATTAAATGTTGAAAAATACTGTCATAATTGCCCAGATTTTACAGCGAACGTTATAAGTCATGTAAATAGTGGATCTGAAGGCATAAGTTATCATATTATAACATGCGAACATTCCAGCAGATGTATGCAAATTAAAAAATATTTAGAGGGGGTTAAAGATGATTAAAAAAATAGTGGCTGTGATGATGCGTTCTTTTGTCAAGTTATATTTTAAGTTAGACAAAGAATGCTATTGCTATTGCATCGGAACTAAAGGCGATGATGACGATTTTGATATTCATAGAAGGAGGTATGAATAAATGCTTAAAGAATTTTTTGAAGAGCATGATCATTTATGTTTTAGACTTCAACGTACCGGTAAACACGGCGGTGGATGGCTAATACGAATATATAATACTACATTAGACCTTGGTTGCACTGAGCCTATTTACGAACATATTGTATTGGACTCGGAGATTAATAATTCAAATGTAGATTTTGAAACCATAATAATGACTCCGGTTATTAACTGGTGGGATTTCTGTTCATATGTAAAAATGTAAGAAAGGGGCTATGTTAAATGATTAAATTAGTATGGAGGGTTAGAAAGAATGAGTGACGTCTATATTATAGGAACACTTTCTAGGGAAGATGCCATCAAAGAGGCAGCTTTATATTATTCAAAACTTGGGTATTCGGTATCGATGGTTAGGAAACAGCCAAATGAAAATAAAGAAAACTTGATTATGCGTTGTTTTAGAAATATTGAAGATTCAACTCGGATTGTAGCCGTTCCACATAAAGACGGAACTTGCGGAGACGGAACCCAATATGAAATAGCATACGCAAAAATGTTAGGAAAAAGAGTTTATATATGGGAAGGAGCACACATATTATGATTAAATTAGAAAATGTAGTTCTGGCAAGCCCAGAACAGATGAAATTCATTATTGAAGGGATGAGAAATCCAATGAATAGCTGGGAGAAGAGTGATAGTGGTAGAGGCTGTTATGACAACTTATGTGGAAGCCATTGTTCATTTAGTTCTCAGTGGTGTGGTAACACTCCGAGATATATAGTAGGAGAAAATGACCACTCCCTGATGCAGCGTTTAGCTAAAGCAGGTACAGATCATAGAAAGTTTATGAGAATGATGCCGGTGTATGTGAGAATCACTGCACCTTTATATTGGTAGTTCTTTCTGCCAATGAAACACTTTGCCTGCTTATCGGCAGGGGTCACGCAAAATTTACAGTTCCTATAATGAAGAAAGGAGTGAATTATTATGGATTATATTTATATACAAGCAAAACCAGAAAAATGGAATGATTTTGTGAAACGGCTTGATTCTAAACGGATTATATATACTTATATAGGACACAAAACAGTTATGATTCATAAAATGTATTTCATTGAAACTGGTAAAATATTAGATGATCCTACAATAGAATCATTCGCATCATCAATTGAGGGTCTGTAAGACTCTCTTTTTTTTATTTCAGCGTGGCTAACGGGGAACCACCCATTGGAATCCCGTGGGAAACTTTTTAAATAATTTAAACTAATATGTTTTGAAAAAGGGGGTATTTTATGCGATGTCCTAAATGCAATAGTAATACATATTCACATCATCAAAAAATAAATGAATCAGGTACTGAGATAGAACGTTATTATGCTTGTCGTAAATGCAAATGCGTTTTTAAAACAATCGAACGTATTACCGATATTGATGAAAAGTTTATGGAAACAGATAAAAAGTAATAGTTTTACATTATTTAGAATGAACCTGTAGAGGCTATCCCCTATGCCTTCTGGGCGGGGGAGTAGGGCTACTATTGATACGTAGCTGGGTTTTAGGAAACGAAGCCCATGAAAACCGAAATGGTGTCCTATTGTTTTATATTATTGTGTGTTAGCGAAAATAGCATCTCCTATAATGAGAAAGGAGTGATGTTTATGAGTAAAACTATCATACGTACATCAGATATATTTGAACATAACGATGCAAAAATTATGTTAGTAAGATATTTAAAATGTTTTAAAATAGCAAGCCACTTAGGTATCGTTAACGGTAAGAAAAAAAATAAAGATTCTACCATAACGTTATATTTAGCTGGAAGCAAAATTAAAATATGTTTATACTACTTGCTAACGATGTCATCATCAGACAACAAAAATATATTGGATGTATTTAGAAGGATACACTATATCACTAAGTAAATAAGAGTAAATGCTCAATGCAGATATTGTATTGGGCTTTTCTCTTTTATATTTGTGTGTTAGCGAAAATAGCATCTCCTATAATGAGAAAGGAGTGATGTTTATGTCGAAATACTATACAGTTAAAACGACCAAATACGGAAGAGATTGGAAGAAAATCAGTGAAGGCTTGGAGTTCCTGGAAGATGATAAATTATATCGTATGGAATTTCACGCAAAAGGGTTAATTCAATACATCCGTGCAAAAAAGGCGTTTAGACGAAATGAAAGGTTTAAATATTATATTTATTAGAAGAGTAAGGACTCGGAGTAAAAATCCGGGTCTTTTTTATTTTTTAACACACAAAAAACAATAGTAAAAGATAGTCCATTAATGGGAAAGAATTTGATACTTATAAGGTAGGTACTGTTGCGAACTCTTGCAGTACGATGCACAAAATTGCTGAAAAGAAATTTGAGTATGGCGATTTCAGCGCAGATATGCTTATGGTTAGTGGAACAGAGCATATTATGAAACTTATTGTTCATCTAAACGAATTGAGAGAGGCATATCTTAACTATGATACTTGGGATAATAACGGGTTTAAAAAACCAAGTAAGAAAGATCTTTGGTGGCAGATGATTCAGCTTCTTCCAAGCAGTTATAACCAGACTCGTAATGTCATGTTGAATTATGAGGTGCTGGCAAACATTTATAAATCTCGTAAAGACCATAAGTTGGATGAATGGCGAGAGTTCTGTAAGTGGATTGAGAGTTTACCGTATTCTGAATTGATTGTTAGCACTTCTAGCGGATGTGAAAATAAGGTTAATAAATCCGACATTAGATGGGCTGAAGATATTTTCAAGAATCATGGTATTAAACTAACTGAGGCACAGATTGATGCAATAAATTCTATCAGTACAACAAATATTATAACTTCAGAAGAGATGGTAAACGGTATTGATTCAGATACCACGACAGACGCAGCAGTAGACTATGCTGTTCAGATGGCAAAAGATGCTGCAAGACATTATAGTTTTGAAAAGGAGGAGTGATATTTATGGAAAAGCTATTTATAAGTCGAAGTGACTATGAAGCTATTAAAAATGGCAAAGATGTATTAATCGTAGTTGAAGCAAGAGGTGAATCACCAATGTATGCCCATGTTCTTTCTTACACCGAAAGTCTTGAAAAGATCGCGAAAAAGATGTCTGAGCAACCGGAATTTCCTATGGAGAAAATGTTATTTGGTGAGCCGTTTCCTTGGGGTAAATCGGATAAATCAATAATTACATGTGAACCCAAAGATCAAAGAGGAAAACGGCGGCTAATAAATGGAATTGACCAGGATACTACGACAAATGCATCAAGCATGAATGAGGCGGTTAACAACTGGCTTAGAGATAAATATCCTGACGGATGTCCAACTGCACCAACGGAATGTGACGTTCAGCTAGTAAAAGATAGTATGAAATTTCTGAAAGAATCTTTGAACTCGGCTGCGGAATATGCTGATTATATGGCAAGAAGCGCTCAGGAGACATACGACATGTTTCATAAGAATCAAAAGGAGGAATAAAAAATGACTGTAAAAGATATTTTGGATTTAAGCACGGATGACATTGATATTTATGATGTAAACAATACGGATGATCGTATGGTGACTATTAATCGTATCGCTTACAAAAAGGGAATGGTTTCAGAAAGAATAGTGAATTCTGAAGTAGCTGATATTTTTGCATTCACTGGTGTATTAAGAGTAAAGATTCACTGGACGAAGGAGGAATAAGAGATGACAGTAAAAGATATTTTGGATTTAAGCATGGATAATATTGCGGTTTGTGATGTAAATAATATAAGTTGTAATACAATCATTAATCGTAACGTCTATGAAAACGGAATGCTTTCAGAAAAACTAGTAAATTCTGAAGTAGTTAGTATCACTGCTCTTGATACGTATACATTAAAAATAAAGATTAACTGGCCAAGGGAGGAATAAGAGATGAAAAAGTTATTAGATGATTCAGTTATAGAAATTTGGAGCGGTAACTATATTAATAATCTATCAGGTCGGAGTCTTGTGGATAGACGTGCTGAAATCATTCAGATTGAACCTGGTAGCAGCGATAATGACTATATTGTAGAAATTGTTCGTGAAGAGGAAGATGTAAAGAAAGACGAATTTATTAAAAAAAGACTTAACATATTAAAGGAGGAATAAGAGATGTATATGATTTTAGGATTTTTATGTTGGGGATTTTATTATTTTGGTGGTCATGTTACTGCTTGGATTATTGCTGGTACTGTGTGCATATTAGCAGAAGGGATTAGTGATCTGGCCGAGGAAATGAAGGAGCGAGGAAAAAATCACGATGCAGTTATTAAAAAGTGCATTGATGATTATCGTGTCACTCTTAAAGAGATAAATACTAAGAATACATTGAATACTGTATACGGAGTAGGTGGCATTAATGGCTTTTCAGTAACTCCTTGCAGTAGCGCGTCAGAATCAGTTGACAGCCCGGATGTAGACAGACTATAATCAATTTATATTTTGTACATATCGAAGGAGGTAGAAGGATATGAGAAAGGCTTTATTGATTATGGGTTTGGCAGTTACCGTGTTTGCCGTTGGATGCTCTGATAATAGCAGTAATGGCGGAAGTGGCGACGGTTCCGGTAAGACTGGAACAACTCTTGTAGAGGAAGCAGAAGTAGATGAGTACGGATGGGAAGAAGTAGTTCCGAAGTATGATGATATTTTTGTTAGCGGGGAATTGAACATTGATACCAACAATGAAATACAATACTATATTAGAATAGAAAATTGTAATTTTGATGAGTATATCAAGTATAGAGATTTATGTAAATCTAGCGGTTATAATAAAGAAGTATATCAGGATGATACCGGTTTTACATACGACTCTAAAAAATATAGAGTATCCTCTGGCTATATTACCGACACAAAACAAGCTTGGATTGCTTTTGAACACCTTAAAAACGACTAAAAATCTTTGCCCACTTTTATAAAAATTTTTGGCCAGTTGCCCACTTTTTGTGGGTTCTGGTCATTTTTTATGCAAATTTTTGGAGCGGATTTTTGAGAATTTTGGTCAAATGGCCAAAAAAAGTGGGTTTCTGCCCACTTTTGAAAATGTTTTTGGCCAGCGAAAAACCTAGGTTTTATGCGGGTTTGCGGGGTGTTGTGGCCAAAAACCCACTTTTTTCTCTTATTAATTGTGAAAAAAAATATATATTTTTATAATAAATAGAGAAAATTTTTGGGCTTTTGGCCAGATGGTGAAAATGGGGCGGTTAAAGCCTTTAGTCAAGATCTGAATCCGAGCAATCAATATTGCCTGGGTCTGTAAGATCAACATTGGATTTTACCCCCTTTTTGGCATCTTTTGCTTTTTTCTTATTGTTTTTTGCTTCGATAAATTTGGTGTATTTATCTTTAGCAAAAGATTGGATGTCAGACCGATTAACAATAATATAGCAAGCGGTTCTTACCCCAAGCACTCCCAATGTTCCTAATCCGTAACCCTTCAAAAAATTACTTTTTTGATTTTTTGAAGGTTGTTTTGTGATCGAATAAAAATCATCAATAGACATAACAACCAAATTACACATGCCGCCAAAATATTCTTTTATAGCATGCGTTGTTGCGGCCGCCGACTGTCTATCAACTTGCAGATAGCATAACTGATTACTATTGTTTGTTAATGTACTCATGTTTTTATACCTCCTTTCTTTTAAATTATGTATTAATTATACGAAAGCATTTATGAATAATATATAGTAATTGCGAGATAATAATTGAATTATCGGATAATGTTTGCACAATTCGCGATGAATGCATTCTGTATTATGACATAAAAATTGTTATATGAACAACAGGAGGTAATTATTATGGTGAATGTGACATTTTGGACATGTGTGAAGATTGGTTTTGGAATTACATTGGGCTATCAATTAGCAAAAGAATTATTAATGTTTATATCGAAGAAAATTGATGAAATGAGTAAGCGATATGCGTTAAAAGCATTAAAGCTAATGAATAAAGATGACCCATATGTAAAAAAATACACAGCGTTTCTAATTAGTAATGGCATAATTGCCGAGAAAAAACAACCGATAGGTTTTCAAGTAACAAATAAAAAAGAATAATAAATAATAAAGAGGGTCTTTTACTAAGACTCTTTTTTTTTTCGCAAAATCTACAGCTGCTTTAATGACAGAAAAACTATATTTTAAGGAGGTTTTTATTATGAAAGTAAAAGAAACAATTAAAAACAAATATGAGGAATGTAAAGAAAAGATTTCTAACATGGATGACTTTACTAAAGGTCTTATTTTTGGAACTATAGCAGGAATGGTTGGAATAGCAATGAGTCAAACAATCAATAACATAACTATAGAAAAAGGCGTTTATGCTGGTTATGCAATGGGAGTCGAGAATACATTAAACAGTATTGGTGAATTGGCGAAAAAAGATATAACAAAAAAATAAATCTGTCAATAAGGACTCAGTGTAGAAATACATTGGGTCTTTATTTTTTAGCGGCAAACGCAAATTATCTTCATTTTTCTTCTCGCGTCATTTACATACCCTTTTATAGAGAGAAAGGATAGAAACGCTATTTTTTAATCGGCGTGCATTTCCTTTTTCATTTTGAAAGGAGGGTATTATTAGCGATGTTAGAAAACAAATTCAAGACAAAGCTGGTAAATGAATTGGAACACCGGTTTCCGGGATGCATTGTATTACATATGGACCCAACGGAAATACAGGGAATTCCGGACCTTCTTATTTTATACAAAAATAAATGGGCAGCACTTGAGGGAAAGAAAAATGCTACGGCGAGTCATCGACCAAATCAAGGGTATTATGTTGAGAAGATGAACCGTATGTCATATGCCGCTTTCATTTATCCAGAAAATAAGGAGGACGTGCTAAATGATCTTCAATCAGCATTCGAGTCTTGAAGGACTCCACGCCCCATTCTCAGCAAGTCAATACCATTGGCTACGGTATGATGACGAAAAAGCGATTGAAATATATCGAAATAAAAAAGCATCTGAGATGGGCACTAAACTTCATGCATGGGCAAAAGAAACAATTGATCTTGGAATTAAACAACCTCGTTCAAAGAAAACGATTTATTCATATGTTAATGATGCAATCGGATATCAGATGAACACAGAGGTTGTTTTATTTTATTCAGAAAGATTTTTTGGAACTGCCGATGCTATAAGTTTCAAAAACGGATTATTAAGAATTCATGATTTAAAGACTGGGCGTATCCCAGCACATATGGATCAGCTATTAATTTATGCTGCTCTTTTTTGTTTGGAATACAAAGTGAAACCAGGGGAGATCAAGTACGAGCTTCGAATTTATCAGAATGATAATGTGGAAGTATTTTGTCCGACAGTAGAAGATGTGGCACCTGTTATAGACAAAATCATTCATCTTGATAAATTATTTCAGTCTTTAAATAACGGGGAGGTATAACATGAATACTTTTTCAGATCTTGACTCATTATTGCTTGACGAAAATTTCCTTGCTCATTATGGAACGCCGAGGCATTCAGGTCGTTATCCATGGGGATCAGGAGAGAACCCATATCAGCATGGACAGGATTTCCTTAGTCGAGTAGAAGCTCTTAAGAAAACTGGGTGGGAAGAAACACCCGAAAATATTAAAAATGAATTTGGACTTACCACAGGACAGTATCGTACTGAAAAGTCTTTGGCTAAAGATGAACGGCGTATGTTGATTGTCGAACATGTTAAATCATTAAGATCTGATGGATTAAACAATTCTGAGATTGGACGAAAACTAGGGATTAATGAGTCTACCGTACGATCACTGCTTAATGCCAGTTCAGAAAGCAAAATGAAACAGGCTCGTAATACTGCTAACTATCTTAAGAAGCAGGTTGATAGTAAAGAAATGGTCGATGTCGGTACCGGAGTAGAACGTGAGCTTGGAATATCAAAAGAAAAACTCGAACAGGCTTTAACCATTCTTACGCGAGAAGGGTATAACGTATACGGCGGACGTTTCTCTCAGGCTACTAATACTTCTCAGAAAACGACTCAGAGGGTACTTTGTAAACCGGGAATCGAACATCAGGAGATTTATGATCTGGACAGAGTAAAAACTATTAACGATTATATATCTCGTGATGGTGGCGATACATTTGAACGAAAGTTCACATACCCATCAAGCTTAGATTCAAAGCGGTTAGATATTTGTTATGCTGAAGATGGTGGGTTAGAGAAAGATGGACTTGTTGAAATCAGAAGAGGGTGTCCTGATTTATCATTAGGAGAATCCAGATATTCACAGGTTCGAATCATGGTAGACGGGAAGAAATACATCAAGGGAATGGCAGTTTATTCTGATGATCTACCAGATGGTATAGATGTACGATTTAATACCAATAAAACAAAAGATAAGTCTAAACTCGAAGTTTTAAAAGATGTCAAAGACGATCCGGACAATCCATTTGGATCACTTATAAAAGATGCGGATCAGGGTGGACAGTATTGGTATGATAGCAAAACCGGCGAACGGATTTCTGGGGCATCCGATAACCCTAATAAGAAACTTGGTCTTATAAATAAGAGAGCTGATGAGGGTGATTGGGATGACTGGAAAGATGCGTTACCATCGCAGTTTCTTGGTAAACAGACAAAGACATTAGCAGAAAAGCAGCTTAATTTGGCGAAAGCAAATAAGATGGATGAGTACGCTGAGATATGCTCACTGACTAACCCAACTGTTAAGAAATATTATCTTGAGAAGTTTGCGGATGGTTGTGACGCGGCAGCTGTCAATTTACAGGCAGCAGCATTACCTCATCAGAAGTATCATGTCATTATACCAATCCCATCACTCAAAGATAATGAGATATATGCACCAAAGTATCCACACGGAACAAAGGTTGCGCTTATTCGTTACCCTCACGGAGGAACGTTTGAGATACCTATTTGTACAGTTAACAATCGTAATAAAGATGCGATTAAAATAATTGGACCATTAGCACAGGACGCTGTTGGTATTAATGCGAAGGTAGCCGCTCGATTATCTGGTGCAGACTTCGATGGGGATACTGCTATGGTTATACCTATCAGTAGCAAGGTGAAGATCACATCTACACCAGAACTTGCTGGGCTTAAAGGATTTGATCCAAAACTCAAATATGGCGGAGAAATAAAGATTGATAGTAATGGCGAAAAACATTATTATCGGGATGGTCACGAATATAAGGTTATGAAAAATACCCAGACAGAAATGGGTAAAATATCTAATCTTATCACAGATATGACATTAGCTGGCGCGGATGAAAATGAACTGGCCAGAGCTGTTAGACATTCTATGGTCGTAATTGATGCTGAAAAACACAAACTCGACTATAAAGCGAGTGAAAAAGACAATAACATTGCACAGCTTAGAAAAGATTACCAGCCGAAGTATGATGAGAATGGCAATCTTGTTAGATCTGGTGGAGCATCCACAATACTTTCAAGGGCTAAAGGAGAGACAAGTGTCCCAGCGACGCAAGGAACACCAAAGATCAATCTGAAAGATAAGTCGTGGTATGACCCGTCCAGACCAGAGGGATCATTGATTTATAAGACGGCTGATGATTTGTATTATCCGAATCGGACTATTGATAGAAAGACTGGCACAGTGACAATCAAAACCGCTGATGGTGATACAATTAAATATAATACCACTGATAAGGAATCCATTGATCGGTACACCCCTGTTAAGCGTAAAGACAATACCACTGGTGAGGTATACTATACAGATCGTACTGGTAAGATCAGATACGAGATGAAAATGCGAACCAAAAAGAGTACAAAGATGGCCGAGACTGATGATGCTTATACATTAGTATCTGAAGCACGTCATCCTATGGAGCTATTATATGCCCAGTATGCCAATGACATGAAGGGGTTGGCCAATAAAGCTAGAATAGAGATGTCTTATACAGGTAAGATAGCAACCAGTAAAGAGGCAAAGAGCAAGTATAAAGATGAGATAGACTCACTGGATACAAAACTCAACGATGCCCTTAAGAACACGGTCAAAGAACGTACTGCACAGCGGATGGCGAATGTAGAGATAAACGAGAAAAAGCAAAGTAATCCTGATATGAAAACGAGTGATCTTAAAAAGATTAGTCAACAGGCGCTTACTAAGTATCGTCAGCAGGTTGGATCTGTGGCACGAAGAGACAGAGCTATAGAAATTACTGACCGCGAATGGGAAGCAATTCAGTCAGGGGCTATCAGTGAAAATAAATTAAAGCAGATACTTAACAATGCAAATCCGGATGTGCTTCGTGAAAGATCAATGCCAAAAGAAAAGCGTGGCATTTCACAAGTTCAGATTAATCGTATCAAAGCTTATGCAGCATCCAATTACACATTGCAAGAGATCGCTGATAAGATGAATCTTTCTGTTTCAGCAGTTTCAAAGTATTTAAAAGGAGGAAATTAAATGAGCAATAGTAATAATGCCATTGATCGTTTAGTTGCAATTACAACTTTCGACAATCCTTTTAATCCTTTTACGCAGTTTACAGAATGGCTATTGTTTGACAAAGAAAAAGGTTACAACACTTGCGAATACTTAGCAAGAATTGCAAAAGTTGAAGATAATTTGTCACAGCAAGAATATAATCGTGCAGTTGAACAGGCAATCGATAGCATAATTAAAACCGATCCATTCAATATTTACAAAAAAATAACAAATAACAGCGTAGCGGCTTAACCGTATCACTGGTAGACGATGAATACATAGGGAGGGGGTCTTAAAAATCACACCCCCTGCCGTCATCGCCGCCCTCCTCAAAAATTCCCCGGAGGTAAAAATGGGGGAAAGTCGATGAATGATATTTGCATAGACTCATTAATGCTTTTTGTAATCCACCCCTTACAAGTGTTTATTTCCAATCCTTTCACATTAATGAGTCTTTACAAATGTTATTCATTGCTTGATAGTTAGATGATATTTACAAGGACTTATGATGATTCTTTAAGTTTGATATGTGAAACCCTCCGCACATATATTCTGGTGATGCCACGTCCAGAAAATGCCTCCTTTCGAAAAATCCTGAGCATATTTCAGGTGCATCATAAGTCTTTATAAATGTTATCTAAATGGTTGAAAAGATAATAGAAGGAGGTTAAAAGTATGCCGAAAGCTAAAAACACTACTGCTAAACTCAGACCGGCGTTGACACCTGAAGCAAGAGAGAAACAGTTGATTGCTTTGGCTAACGAGGCAGCAGAAAAACAGTTACGAGAGGGAACGGCATCGTCACAAATAATTACATATTTTCTTAAAGCTGGCTCCACAAAAGATCAACTCGAACTGGAAAAGCTTCGAGAAGAAAACAGATTACTTAAGGCTAAAACTGAAGCTTTACAGAGTCAGAAGAGAATGGAAGAAACATACGCAGAGGCATTAGCAGCAATGCGAAAATATTCCGGTCAAGGCGGTGATGTCGATGAATATTAGACGATATTCTGAACTGATACGAATACCGACTTTTGAAGAACGATTTGAATATCTACGATTGGACGGACAGGTTGGTGCTGATACATTTGGTTCAGATCGATACCTCAACCAGATATTTTATAAATCACCTGAATGGAAAAAAATCAGAGACGAAATAATCATCAGGGATCAATGTTGTGATTTGGCTATGCCAGGTTATGATATTCATGGTCCGGTATTAATTCATCATCTAAATCCAATCACCAAAGAAGATATTTTATCCAGAACGGATTTATTACTCAATCCAGAATATCTTGTTTGCACAATTCAAAGTACACATAATGCCATACATTATGGTGATGTGAATCTGCTAATTACTAATCCAATAGAAAGAAAACCAAATGACACATGTCCTTGGAAACATTAAGGAGATCGATATGACCAATAGTATTTTAGATTCCGTAAAGGAATTCAATGGTGTTTTGGATGAAGATAAGGATTTCGACAATGATTTCATTGCCGACATTAATGCTGCATTCATGACATTATGGCAGTTGGGCGTTGGCCCAAAAGCACCGTTCAACATCAAAGATTCAACTGCGACATGGGAAGATTTTATTGATGACAATATATATATTGATTCGGTGAAAACGTACGTCGGGCTCAAAGTTCGTATGATGTTTGACCCGCCATCGAGTTCAACTCACGCAGATGCTATAAACCGAAACATAGCAGAAATGGAATGGCGATTACAAGTGTCTTCAGAGCACAAACAAAAAGAGGAGGGATGACATTATGTGGAGTTATATGGGGACCCCGTATCCTGAAGATTTTCTTTCTCATCATGGAATACTCGGAATGAAATGGGGAGTCCGGCGTTATCAAAATGCTGATGGAACATTGACTGCCAAAGGCCGAAAAAGAGCTGCGAAGCTAAAAAAAGAGTATAATGCACTTACCAACAAACCGAAGTCTGAAGACGAATCTGTTGAAGCAAAAAAACAGAAAGTATTAGAAAGTAGATCAGCAAAAGAATTATATAAAAATGCTGATCTTTTTTCGTATAACGAATTACAGAATGCTTATAATCGATTAAGTCTTGAAAGAAACATTAAGCAGTTAATCCCAAAAGATGTTTCAACTGGCGAAAAGATCGTAAATGCATATATCAGTGCCGGACGTAAAGTGAACGATGTTATGGATGTAAGTACAAAGGGATATAACCATATTGCCAAAGCTTATAATGCATTTAAGAAGAAAGATAGTGCAAGAGCTCCAATCATCGGCGAAGGCGGAGATAAAAAAGATAAGAAGAAGGGTAATTAGGTGATTGTGTATGGGATTATCTAATACTGCTGTACCGAAATATTATGGTATGTTTAGAGATGCCGTAATTAGAGGAGATATAGCAATCAATACCGAGATCGAAATGGAAATGAACCGCATTGACTCATTAATTGCTAATCCTGGTATATGGTACGATGATCAAGCCATGCAAGGATTTGTCGATTATTGTGAAGATGAGCTGACATTGACCAACGGAGAAGATCTGCATTTACTTGATACTTTCAAGCTATGGGCAGAACAAATATTTTGTTGGTATTATTATGTCGAACGTAGCGTATATGTTCCCGGTCCAGATAATCATGGTGGGCATTACGTTACAAAGAAAATCAAGAAACGTCTTATTAACAAACAATATCTTATAGTTGCTCGAGGAGCAGCTAAATCTATGTATGCCTCATGCATACAAAACTACTTTCTCAATGTAGATACATCCACGACACATCAAATAACAACTGCACCAACAATGCGGCAAGCGGATGAAGTTATGTCACCAATAAGAACTGCAATCGCTCGTTCGAGAGGACCGCTGTACAAATTCTTAACTGAAGGAAGCGTGCATAGTACTGTTGGAAAAACAGGGAATCATACCTATCTGGCGAGCACTAAAAAAGGAATACAGAATTTTCTTACCGGTTCTTTATTAGAAGTCGTTCCTATGACAATTGATAAACTACAGGGTCAGAGAATTAAAGTTGCAACCATTGACGAATGGCTATCAGGTGATGTTCGAGAAGATGTCGTTGGTGCGATAGAACAATCATCAGCAAAAGAGCAGGGAACCGCTCAGAATAATGATTATCTGATTTTAGCAATCAGTTCAGAAGGTACCGTACGAAACGGTAGTGGAGACACAATCAAAATGGAATTGATGAAAATTTTAAAAGGTGAATACTCATCGATTCATACCTCTATATGGTGGTATAAGCTTGATTCAATTGACGAAGTAAGCAATCCAGAGATGTGGATAAAGGCAAACCCAAATCTTGGAAAAACAGTCACATATGATACCTATCAGGACGATGTTGAACGTGCTGAGAAAAACCCCGCTGTTCGAAATGATATTTTGGCGAAGCGATTTGGCATTCCAATGGAAGGCTATACCTATTATTTCACTTATGAAGAAACATTACCTCATAAGAAAAAAAGAGATTATTGGGGTATGCCGTGTTCGCTCGGAGCAGATCTATCGCAGGGCGATGACTTCTGTGCATTCACATTTATGTTTCCAATTGGTGATGGGTCTTTTGGAATAAAGACTCGAAACTATATTACAGAACAAACTCTCATGAAATTGCCTATGGCGATGAGAGTTAAGTACGAATCTTTTATGAATGAAGGTTCACTGATTGTAATGCCGGGAACTGTATTAGATATGATGCAGGTTTATGATGATTTGGATGAGTACATAAATCAACGAGAGTACGACGTAGTAAGTTTCGGATATGACCCATATAATGCTCGGGAATTTGTTGAGCGTTGGACAAGAGAAAATAGTCCATTCGGAGTAGAAAAAGTAATACAGGGAGCTAAGACAGAATCGGTTCCGTTAGGTGAGTTAAAGAAACTGGCTGAGGAACGTATGCTTTTGTTTGATGAGGAACTTATGACGTTTGCCATGGGTAATTGTATCACGATGGAAGATACAAACGGTAATAGAAAACTATTAAAGAAACGATATGAGCAGAAGATAGATGCGGTAGCAGCAATGCTCGATGCATATGTCGCGTATAAGCTTAATCGTGAAGCCTTTGACTAGGAGGTAATCAGTGGAAGCATTAGATCAGTATAACAATAATTATTTGGCACATTATGGAGTTCTTGGAATGAAGTGGGGTGTCAGAAAAAATCGAGGAGCTACTATAAATAAAGCATATGCTAAGCTTAGCAAACTCGATCGAAATGTAATCAAAAGCGGGGATAGAGCAAATAAGGCCGCTATAAAAAATACTACGGGTGTCGCAAAAAAGTATAAAAAATTAAGTTCAAAAGCAATGGCGTATCAAACTCGATCAGAAACATACGCATATAAGGCGGAAAAACAGAGAAATAAGCGTTTTTCTAATTTGGATAAAGTTCATAAGTATCAGGATAAGGCAGACACATATAATTCAAAATACGAAAAAGTCTATGCGAAAGCGGTTAAGTATAAGAAACGAGCCGAAAAAAGAGATGCGGTAGCCAAAGATACTGCAATGATAAGCCAGAAGTCAATTGCTAAAGCCCAGCGTTGGGCAAGAAAAATGAACAAGTACATAACAAACACTCAAATGAATGAACTTAGTTCAGAACAGATAGCTTTGGGTAGAAAATGGCTTGGTTTTGACTAGGAGGTAATAAATGGGAGTAACAGACAGATTTCAACGGGCATGGAATGCGTTTAGAAATAAGGAACCAACATATCCATACAGTTACGGAAGTGGATATGGACGACGACCCGACCGATTGATCCTTACTGGCAATAATGATCGCTCCATTATCAATTCCATATTCAACCGAATTGCTATTGATGCGTCAAGTGTTGGAATTAAACACTGTAAGAATGACAAAAACGGCCGGTATGAAGAAGATGTGGATTCAGGATTAAATAATTGCTTGAATTTAGAAGCAAACATTGATCAGACAGGTCGTGCATTTTTACAGGATTTAGTTATGTCAATGCTAGACGAAGGATGTGTTGGAGCAATACCTATCGATACCGACGATGATCCTTTGACAACCGATTCTTACAGTATCGGATCAATGAGAACATGCAAGATACTTGAATGGTATCCTCGCCATGTAAAAGTTAGGGTATATAACGATCAAACCGGTAAACGTGAAGAGGTGGTTGTGCCTAAAAGAATTGTTGCAATTATAGAAAATCCACTTTATACGATTGTGAATGAGCCTAACTCACAGGTGCAGCGGCTGGCAAAGAAATTGAGATTACTGGATGTGACAGATGAAAAAACGGCATCTGGAAAACTTGACATAATTGTTCAGTTACCGTATCAGGCGAGATCATTGTTAAAGAAAGAGCAGGCAGAGACCAGACGTAAAGATATCGAAGATCAGCTTGTAGGCAGTAAATATGGTGTTGCATATATCGATGCAACTGAAAAAATCATTCAGCTTAATCGTCCTGTTGAAAATAATCTTATGAATCAGGTAGAGTATCTGACTAATCAGGTATTTGCCCAGATAGGCATTACACAGAGTATCTTAGATGGTACTGCTGATGAAAAGACAATGCTGAACTATATGAATCGGACAATTGAACCGATAGTTTCAGCCATTGTTGATGAATTTAAAAGAAAATTCTTAACAAAGACTGCTCGCACACAAGGGCAGACAATTCAGATGTTCAAAGATCCGTTCAGACTGGTTCCAGTCAATAATATCGCAGATATCGCGGATAAATTCACAAGAAATGAAATTATGACATCAAATGAAATGAGACAGGTTATTGGTATGAAGCCATCGAAAGATCCAAAGGCTGATGAACTGAGAAATAGCAATATCAGTCAGGCCAAAGAAGGAGATGCACCAGTACCAAATATCCAAAATCAATCCCAAGAAGGAGGAAACAATCAAAATGAGTAAGAAATGGGATTTCAGTGGTTATGCCACTAGAAACGACTTACTTTGTGCCGACGGAAGAACGATTAGACATGGCGCATTTAAGGACTGTGATGGAAAAACAGTTCCATTGGTGTGGATGCACGATCATACAAAAGTCGAATCGGTTCTTGGACACGCATTACTCGAAAATCGTGAAGATGGAGTATATGCATACGGATCATTTAATGATACCGAAGAAGGTCAGGCTGCAAAGAAGCGGGTTATGCATGGTGATGTAGCTTGCTTATCAATATGGGCAAACCATCTTAAGCAGATCGGCGGCGATGTACTTCATGGTGACATCAAGGAAGTCAGCCTTGTACTCGCTGGAGCCAATCCAGGGGCAAGTATTGACTTTGTTATGGCTCATGGTGACGAAGAAGCGGATGAGCTTCAGGCTTTCTATGATGAAAATATCATGATCATTCAGCATGCAGACGACTCTAAAGAGGAATCGAAAGATAACCCCGAAAAGAAAACAGAACCTGAAAATAAGGAACCAAAGAAAGATGGGGCTGAAAGAGGAAAGACCATCGAAGAAGTCATCGACACCATGAATGACGAGCAGAAGAAAGTTTTATTCGGATTAATCGGAGAGTCAATAGGTGACGTCGAAGAATCCGATGATAATGATAATAAAGAAGGAGATAATGAAATGAAACACAACTTATTTGATCAGAATAACGTTCAGGATGATCAGAACGAAGCAGTTCTGTCTCATGATGATATGAAGACAATCATCGGTGATCTTAAGAAATACGGATCATTAAAAGATAGTTTTATGGCACATGCTGATGAATATGGCGTACAGAATCTTGAATTCTTATTCCCAGAGGCAAAAGCTGATTCCCCAGTTCCAACGTTCATCAGCAGAAACATGGATTGGGTACAGCAGGTAATGTCATCCGTACATCACGTTCCATTTAGCAGAATCAAGTCAATGTTCGCTGATATCACAGAGGACGAAGCAAGAGCTAAGGGTTATATCAAAGGAAAGCTTAAGAAAGAAGAAGTATTCGGTTTGCTTAAGAGACGTACCGATCCAACAACAATCTATAAGAAACAGAAGATGGATCGTGATGACATTGTTGATATCACAGATTTTAACGTTGTTGCCTGGCTTAAGGCTGAGATGCGTATGATGCTTGATGAGGAAATCGCGAGATCAATTCTCTTTGGCGATGGTAGACTTGCATCCAGTGACGATAAGGTTGATGAGAATCGTATTCGTCCAGTTTTGAATGATCACGATTTATTTACAATTAGATGGGCAGTTGCCGCAGGTTCATCTGAGGATGACAAGGCAAAGAATTTCATTCGTGCAGCCGTTAAATCAAGAAAGAATTATAAGGGATCAGGAAATCCAGTTCTGTATACTACAGAAGATATGCTTACCGATTGTCTGCTCCTTGAAGATACTATCGGTCATAAGTTATATAAGACCGAAGCTGAACTTGCAACAGCACTTCGAGTAAGCAAAATCGTTACAGTTCCAGTTATGGATGGTCTTAAAGATAAGGACGATAAGGATGTGTATGGTGTGATCGTAAACCTTGCTGATTATAAGGTTGGCGCTGATAAGGGTGGATCAATCAACATGTTTGACGACTTCGACATCGACTACAATCAGGAGAAGTATCTGATTGAGACTCGTTGCTCAGGTGCACTTGATAAGCCATTCTCAGCAATTGTGCTTAGATCTGGCAGCGAAACCAAGAGCGAGGAACCTGGTCTTGCTGAAGCAAAGAAAGCAATTGCCTAGTTTATCAGAAGGGAGATAAATAAACATGGATAAGATTTTCAATGACGCAAAAGACAAAAACGTAAGTGCTACATATGTATACGGAAAATCCGGTGATACAAAGGCATATGCGGATGCTGCTTGTAAAACTCAGCTTAAGACAAGTGAGTTAAAAGAGATGTTCTTAAAGAGAGCAATCATTTCTATTGGAGATGCTCTGTATGTGCCGGTATCTTTCAGCGTGACAAGCAATGTCGGTAGTGTATCATATGCGAAACCAAACGGTACGACAGCGACCAGCGCTGATTTGGGAACATTAACAGCAGCTAAGGACTGATCATAAGGAGATAATTCAAAATGGCAAAATGGAGCGGACTTATTGGGTTTGCAGAAAATGTGGAAATAGAGCCTGGGTTAAGTGAGGAACGAATAATCACTCATAAATACCGAGGCGATTTTTTTACCCAGAGATGGAATCACAACGGAAGCAATAATGTTAATACTAATACCACATTATCAAATGTGATTAGTATAGTAGCCAACCCCTATGCCTCGAAGAATTGTCAGAAGATTGTATACGCGGAGTATAAGGGAGTTAAGTGGAAAGTTACAACTATCGATCCATCTAGCTTCCCTAGAATCGCGTTAACACTAGGGGGTGTGTATACAGATGTCGAGCAGACTTAAACTGCAAAGTAAATTAGAGGAATTTATAGGGAATAAAAATGTGTATTATCAGCCCCCTGACAATAAACAGATGTCTTATCCGGCGATAAGATATCAGATAAAAAAAAGAGACGTGAAGCGTGCAAATGACCATGCTTACATCTCAAGAACATGCTATGAAGTAATCGTGATTTCAAAAAGACCAGATAATGATGCAATCAATAAACTTTTAGAAACCCCATTCTGTGTCCACGATAGACATTATGTAGCTGATAACTTGAATCACGATGTATTCACACTATATTTTTAAAAAAGGAGAATAAACCTATGTTAATGAAATGGGATCAGATCGGTGAACGTTTATACGAAACCGGTACCAAAAAAGGTGTCTGCTATAAGCAGGAGTCTGATGGATCATACCCAAAGGGTGAAGCATGGAATGGCCTTACCGGTGTTACAGAAAGTCCATCAGGAGCTGAAGTTACTGCATTATATGCAAATGATGCTAAGTATGTAAACCTGATGTCCTCTGAAGATTTCGGAGCTACAATTACTGCTTACACATATCCGGATTCATTCAGTGAGTGTAATGGTCAGAAAGAGATCGCGCCAGGAGTATTTGCAGGACAGCAGAAGAGAGCAGCATTTGGTATGTCCTACCAGACGGCAATCGGAAATGATGTCGATCAGGATGATTATGGCTATAAGTTACATATGATTTATGGAGCTCTTGCAAGCCCGTCTGAGAAGGCATATAAGTCAAAGAACAACAGTCCAGAAGGTATTGAATTCTCATGGACTATTTCCACAACTCCAGTAGATGTTCCTGGTGGAAACCCGACAGCTCACTTGGAACTCGACAGTACCAAGGTAGATGCAAAGAAACTTGCCGACCTGGAAAAGGTTCTTTACGGAACAGATCCAGAGCTGTTATCAACGCAGCCTGATGATTGGACAACCAATTACAAAGATTACTTGACAAAAGAAGGCAATAAGTATGTTGCAGTATCTGGTGTGTCAGCTCCAGATTGGACTGAGAAGAAGTATTACACACCTGGAACAGAAGGTAGACTTCCGTTACCAGATGAGATCGCTGAAATTATGAAAACAGCGTAAAAACAAATAATAAAACATAATCCACATAATCAATTATAGGCCCCGTGTTTAATCTACGGGGTCTTTTCTTTTTAAGGAGGTATAACACTATGTATTGTAAAGAACTTACATATGACGATTACGACGGAGTAACAAGAACTGAAAAACTTTGGTTCCATTTATCTAAGCCAGAGTTACTTGAATTAGAATACACAACTGGTAAGAAATTTTCAGAGATGCTTGACGACATCGTTAAAGCAAAGAATGTGTCAGAGATTATCAAGACATTTAAGTCAATCATTCTCACGGCGTACGGTGAAAAGGTTGATGGTCGACGATTTACAAAGACAGATGCAGAAGGACATCCTTTGTCACGAGCATTTTCTGAAACAGCAGCTTACGAAGTTTTATATATGTTGCTTTCATCTGACGATGAAGAGGCAGCAAAGTTTATCAATGGCATTGTACCAGCAGATCTTAGAGAAGCGGCTGAGAATGCAGCTTCTAATGCCGACACAGCAGTACTTGCTACTGCGTAATTCAAAATGGAGTACTGAAGAATGATTGAAATAACAATCCCACCGAGGGAATTTTATAGTGACCAAACAAACGAATTTTATGAGTTTAAAGGTGCAACTTTAACGATGGAGCATTCTTTGGTGTCTCTTCAGAAGTGGGAGGCAAGGTGGAATAAACCTTTCCTCTCCACAAAATTAAGTTATGAAGAATCCATCGATTATTTCAAATGCATGACATTAAACAAGAATGTTGATCCATATGCATATAAAAGCATGACCGAACAAAACATTAAGGCACTCAACGATTATATATATCGAAAAATGACGGCAACCGTGTTCACAAACAAACAAAAAAGCAGATTGAACGATCAGTTTATCACTGCCGAGGATATATATAGTTGGATGTTCGAACTTCAAATGCCTTTAGAATGTGAGAAATGGCATTTGAACAGATTAATTGATCAGATCGAAGTCTGTATGCTTGATCGACAGCCAAAGAAAATGATGAGTAAAAAAGATACTACGGCGATGTACGCCAGAATTAATGCTGAGCGTAGAAAGAAATTTAACACGAAAGGATGATTAAATGGGAAGAGCAATAAATAAAGAGACGATAGCTTTGATTAAAAAATTTGAAGGTTGTCGATTGACTTCCTATCAGGATTCGGTTGGTGTTTGGACAATTGGGTATGGGCATACGGCCGGAGTAAAACGTGGAATGAAAATCACACAGGCACAGGCAGAAAAATATCTGGCAGAGGATTTAAAAAAATATTCTGCATATGTCGACCGGTATGTGACAACATTTACACCAAATGATAATCAGTATGGAGCATTGACATCATTCTGTTATAACTGTGGAGCAGGTAGTTTAAAAACGCTTGTTACCGGAAGAAACACAGAAACCATTTCAGAAAAAATCTTACTTTATAATAAAGCCGGTGGAAAAGTATTAAACGGACTTACAAAAAGACGTGTAGCAGAACAGAAATTATTTAACAAATCGATCTCAGAAAGCAAAGAAAAAAAATCTACCAAATACTCACATACGCAATTCGTAAAAGATGTGCAGAAAGCCATAGGTGCAAAGGTTGACGGTATTGCTGGAAATGAAACATTAAGTAAGACTGTTACAGTAAGCAAGACGAAAAACAATAAACACGCTGTTGTAAAGCCCATTCAAAAGTATTTAAACAGCATCGGCTATAATTGTGGGGTAGTTGATGGTATTGCCGGAATGAAGTTTGATGGCAGTGTCAAAGCATTTCAGAAAGCTAATGGTTGTATAGCTGACGGAGAAATAACAGCAAAGAATAGAACATGGAAAAAATTGCTTGGAATAACTTGAAATTTTTAAGGACGGTATGGTGTCACAGCTGACCGTCTTTTTTATGTAAAAAGATATAAACGAAATGAGGGATTGATATGATTAGTTTTATACAAAAAGGAGACTTTTCAAATCTCACTAATTTCCTTGAACGAGCTAAGGAAGTAATACATCTCGGTGACCTCAATAAATATGGTCGTGCCGGCGTTGAAGCATTAGCTGCTGCAACTCCAAAAGATACGGGAAAAACAGCGAGTTCTTGGTATTACAAAATCGAGAATAAAGACGGATCAGCGTCAATTTCATTTCATAATTCAAACATTCAAAATGATGTGCCAATAGCGATCATTCTTCAGTATGGGCATGGAACGGGAACCGGTGGCTGGGTAGAAGGCAGAGATTATATCAATCCTTCTATTCAGCCTATTTTTGACGAAATCGCAGATTCTGCGTGGAAGGAGATCACTAAGAGATGAGTGCGACTATTGATGAAAAAGTTGTCGAGATGAGGTTTGACAATCGTAATTTTGAGAAAAATGTCAAAACTACTATGTCATCACTCGACCGATTAAAACAGAAACTCAAACTCGATGGTGCAACAAAAGGAATTCAGGATGTATCTCGAGCTGCAAACAACATATCTCTCGATCATATTGCATCCGGCGTGGAACAGTTGCAAAAAAGATTTTCCACATTTGGAATTGTGGGAATGAGGGTTGTTGAAAATGTTACAGATTCGGTAATCTCTCTTTTCAAGAAAACAAACAGCTACATTACCAGCACCATAAAATCTGGCGGTATTTCCAGAGCAATGAATTTGGAAAATGCAAACTTTCAGTTAATGGGTTTGCTTAAGAATGAAAAAGATGTTGCTGCAGTAATGGAAGATGTTAGTTATGGCGTAGATGGAACTGCATATGGTTTGGATGCAGCGGCAAAAGTAGCATCACAGTTGGCGGCATCAGGTATGCGAGCTGGTGATTCCATGAAGAGTGCACTTCGAGGTATCTCGGGTGTTGCAGCCATGACTAATAGCTCATATGAAGATATCGGTCGTATTTATACACAGATAGCTGGTCAGGGAAGAATGATGGGTGACCAGTTACTTCAGTTGTCAGGCAGAGGTATGAACGCAGCCGCGACATTGGCCGAGTACCTTACAAAAGTTGGAAATGGAGCCAAAGTTACCGAAGCAGATGTTCGTGATATGGTGTCGAAGGGGAAAATCGATTTCGATACTTTTGCGACAGCCATGGACGAAACATTTGGTGAACATGCAAAGAAAGCAAATGAAACATTCAACGGTGCAATGTCAAATGTAAAGTCAGCCCTTTCAAGAATAGGTGCAGAGTTTATTAGCCCGTTGATTAAACAGAATGGTCCGCTTGTAGAATTGTTCAATGCATTGCGAGTTAAGATCAACGATGTTAAGGCAAATATTGGACCATTTGCACAGGTATTCACTACTGGCGTAACAAGAGCAGCTAATGTGTTAACAAAATTCGTTAACGGTATAGATGTAAGTAAAATATTCGAAAAGTTTAGTGGCTTGAATTCAAAATGGGATACTCTCATTTCCCGGATTACATCGGCTGGGGTTACTGAAGAGGATTTTAACAACAAACTTATAGAAGTTGCCAAAAGCCATGGTATTGCTGTCGACGATCTGATCAGTAAATATGGCACGATTGGTAAAGTATTTGCAGCAGGTAAATTATCGGGCGGTATTATAATAGAAACAATAAAGAAGTTAGCTGGCGCTGAAACAGAAGCGTCTAAAGCGACAGACGATATAACCGATAAAGTAGAGTACTTCAATGATGTAGTAGGAAGAGTCATTAGAGGCGATTTTGGAAATAATGACAACGAGAAACGAATGAAGGCTTTAACAGAATCCGGATACGACTTTGCAACCGTGCAGGGTCTTGTGAATAAAGTATGGGAAAGAAACGGACATAATTGGTCAAATACTACATTAAGTGCTGAAGAACTCACGGAAGCTATTGCAAGTTTATCCGATAGTGAATTGAAGAATGCCGGATATACTGACGAACAGGTAAAGAAACTGAAAGAGCTTGCAAAGGAAGCTGAAAAAACGGGAACGCCATTGAGCGAGTTAATCACTCAGCTAGAGAAACCAAGTGGAAAAGAATTGATTCTTGATTCCTTGGGTAATAGCATAAAGGGATGTATAAAGTTTGCGAAAACATTCAAACAGGCATTTTCTGAAATGTTTGACCCTATCACTTCTGATACATTATATAACTTAGCTGAGAGCATTAACAAATTCTCAAAGCAGTTAGTTATGAGTGATGATACTGCCGATAAACTGAAACGAACAATCAAAGGTGTTATTGCATTGCTTGATATGGTTACAAATGTTCTCGGTGGTGGTTTAAAATTCGGGATTAAAGTTGTATCGACACTTCTGAAATATTTCAACATTGATCTGTTATCTGTTACTGCTAAATTGGGAGATTTCCTTGTAGATTTGAGAGACGCTACCGATTTCAGTAATTTGTTTGGAAAAGCGATGGATAAGCTTGGCCCTCATCTCCAGAAAGCGGCAGATGCTGTGAAGAATTGGATTGACGGATTAAAAGCAGCTGATAACATACCAGAATACATACTTAAAGGGCTTGTTGATGGTATAAAGAATGGTGCAACGACCGCAGTTCAGTCAATAGTAGAGCTCGGTAAGATGCTTCTTGAGGGTATCCGTGACGTTCTTGGTATCCATTCACCATCAACAAAATTCTTTGAAATCGGTAAGTTCATTATTCAGGGATTAGTCAACGGAATTCAAAATGGTTTTTCAACTGTAATAAATACTATTAAATCACTTGGTAAGAAATGCATTAGTAGTATAAAAGAAATCAATTTTGGAAAAGTATTTGCAGTTGGTGTAGGTGCAGGAATGCTTGCTATAACCTATAAGATGGCAGATGGATTTAAGACTCTTTCTAAAGCAGTTGAGGCATTTTCAGCACCAGCTAAAGGTGTTGGGAAATTACTTACAAGTTTTGGATCGGTATTTGATTCAATTAGTGCTTCTATAACCAAAAGAACAAAAGCCAAGAATTTTGAGACAGTATCAAAAGGAATTCTTAACATGGCGCTTGCAATTGGTGTGTTAGCGGCATCTCTCGTTGCACTATCCAAAGTTGACGAGGATTCGTTAGAGAGAGCTGTTATAACCATTGGTATAATGGCGGCTACATTAGTTGGCTTATCTCTTGCGTTATCTAAAATGGATAAGTTTGGTGATTTCAGCAAGCCTACGGTTTCGATCCTTGCTATAGGTGCATCGTTATTACTGGTATCTGAAGCTATGTCCAAACTTAATGGCATGAATCCGGATCAGATGAAGACAAATTTACTCTGTATAACTGGAATACTTGCCTTATTGACTACTGTAGCATTAGCACTGAGTAATTTTTCTAAAGGACCTGTTGATATTGCTGGTTCAGGAAAGACTATGCTTGCTATGTCAGTAGCATTACTTGTTATGGTAAGAGTTATCAAACAGATTGATGGACTTGAAGCATCAGGGATCGCGAAAGGGCTAACCGTAATCGGATTACTTGGCACATTCTTCGCAGTTATGGTTAAAGTGTCAGAGCATGCTGGAGAAAATGGTAAAAAAGCCGGATCTATGTTGCTTAAAATGTCGTTTGCTTTAGTAATAATGGTCGGAGTTATTAAACTTGCCGGAAAACTTGAAGCTGACGAAATCGTAAAAGGTACGATTGTTGTAGGTGTACTTGGTGTATTATTCAAAGCAATTGTAAAGGTATCACAGTATGCTGGAGAGCATGGTGCAAAAGCCGGAAGCATGATTCTCAAGATTTCAATAGCTCTGATGGCAATGGTCGGGGTTATCAAGCTTATAAGTTACATAAGCGATGATGAGATCAGTCGAGGAATGAGCGTAATAATCAAAATGGAACTGATGTTTGTGGCTCTTATTGCTGTATCAAACTTTGCTGGTGAGAATGCGGCAAAAGCTGGAGCAATGTTGCTCATGATGTCTGGTGCGCTCGTAGTACTTACAGGAGTGCTGTTTGTATTAAGTAAAATTGAACCAGATGGACTTGGTCGGGCTTTAGCGGCGGTATCTGTGTTAGAGTTATTATTTGCGGGATTGATTGCTGTTACAAAGTATGCGAAAGACTGCAAGAATAACCTAGTTGTTATGACCGTTGCAATAGGATTATTAGCTGGGGCTATCGTAGCTTTATCATTCATAAAACCTGAACGGTTGGCGGCGGCCTCACTTGCATTGACATCAGTCATGGCGACATTCGCATTAATGATAAAAGTAACGCAAGTTTCAAAGAATACAAAACAAATGATACGGACTCTCGGTACCATGATGGGTGTTGTCGCATTATTAGCGGGCATTATTACTGCTATGTCATTCCTTAATGGGAATTCAGCAATCAAATCGTCAGCAGCACTATCTGTCTTATTGCTGGCGTTTGCTTCATCTATAGCAATACTTGGCAAAACAGATAGAATCTCCAAAACCGTTACTGATAATCTTTATACGATGACGGGTGTTGTTGGCGTGCTGGCACTCATTCTTAGTGCTATGTCGGCACTTAATCTCAAGGGATCTATCCAATCAGCGACAGCTATTGGTTTACTACTCAACTCTATGGCAACTGCATTTGTTATCCTTGGACAGGCAAAGAAAATTGACAAATCAGTTATGAGTAACATGCTTGTAATGTCGGGAGTTGTTGCAATACTTGGAACAATACTCGGGGTAATGGACGCTTTAAATGTAGAAGGGTCTATTCAGACGGCTATTTCATTAGGAGTACTTCTTAATGCTATGGCGGCAGCAATGATTGTTCTTGGTTTAGCCAAAGGTGCCGACGCAAAAACAATTGGCTATATGGCTTTGATGGGTCTGGTTGTAGCAGAACTCGCGGCCATACTCGGAGTAATGGACAAATTAGGTGTTGAAGCATCAATACCAACTGCAATCGCATTATCGACATTGCTGATAGCCATGTCTGGAGCATTAGTCATTTTAGGTCTCGTTGGAGCCATGGGTGCGTCTGCATTCATCGGCATCGGGGCATTAGCAACATTAATCGCTGGAATAGGTGGATTAATTGTCGGAATCGGTGCTCTGATGGAAAAGGTGCCTCAGTTAGAGGAGTTCCTCGATAAAGGAATACCAGTTATTGAGAAGATAGGCAATGCGATTGGATCATTCTTTGGTAATATTGTCAGCGGATTCATGACAGGCGTTGCTGATGGTTTACCGGAGATAGGTACGAAACTGTCACAGTTTATGGAGAATGCCTCATCATTCTTCAAAATGGCAAACGATATTGATCCGGCAGCTATGGATGGTGTTAAATCTATGGCGGAAGCATTGCTTGTTCTTACCGCAGCAAATTTACTTGATCAGTTAACATCATGGTTTACTGGCGGTGTGAAATTTGATGAATTTGGAACTCAGATGGTGGGATTTGGTGAAGCTATTGCTGAATTCTCTTCAACTGTAAAAGGCAAGGTGGATGGTGATGCAGTTCAGGATGCGGCTAATGCAGGTAAGATGCTTGCAGCATTGAATAAAGAATTACCAAAAGAAGGCGGATTTGTTCAGGCAATAACTGGCGAATCACATATGGATACGTTTTCGACTAATATAGTGAAATTTGGCAATGCAATTGTTGAATTCTCTGGTACAGTAGCCGGAAAAGTAGACCCACAGGGAGTAGAAGATGCTTCAAATGCAGGTAAGATGCTTGCTGAGTTGAATAGTTCTCTTCCTAAGTCAGACGGTGTATGGCAGTTATATACTGGTGAACAGGACATGGGTACTTTTGCTACTAATATTGTAGCATTTGGCAATGCCATTAAAGAATTCTCAACTACTGTTACAGGAAATATCAGTAAAGACGGTGTCACCGATGCAGCAAATGCCGGCGAAATGTTGGCTACATTACAGGCTAAAAAAGGATCTATTGGTGGCGTAATATCATGGTTCACCGGAGATAACAGTCTTGCCGCATTCGGCGAAAACATTCTTAAATTTGGACAGACAATGGTAGATTTCTCGGAAGAAGTGTCCGGTAACATCAACCAGGACGCAGTCGATTCGGCTGCCAGAGCAGGAAACATCCTTGCTGATCTTCATAGTAAACTTAGCGAGACAGAAGATTCCAAATTCAAGAAACTCAAGAAGTTTGGAAACTCACTCAAAGATTTCGGTAAGAATATGAAAAAGTTTGCTAAAGAAGTTGTAGGTATTGACACCGTTTCCTTAGCAGCTTTCACTGCGCAGGTTCAGGGATTGTACGATCTCGTATCTGGAATAGATGATACAGATGTGTCTGGGTTGAGTACTTTCATTGATAACCTCAATAATATCGGATCAGTCAGTCTTGACGGATTTGTAGCATCATTTACGGATTCAGATGGACGAGTGTCTATGGCGGTAAATGAACTGCTTCAGGGTATTGTTATCAACATAGAAAGTAAAAAACAACAGTTCTTGGAAGCTGGTAAAACATTGATAGAATCGCTCCGTAATGGAATCGCTATTAATGCTAATCAGGCAACAACTGCTGTAAGTTCAATTATGCGTACATCACTGTCTTATGTAAGATCGTACTACAGTAGTTTTTATTCTGCGGGTAGTTACATTGTTGATGGATTTGCTAATGGTGTCGATGATCATGCATGGAGAGGCATTTCGAAAGTTCGTCAGATGGCCAGAAATGCTGAGGTAGCTGCAAGAAAAGAGCTAGAAGTCAAATCCCCATCAAGGAAGTTTACCAAGATTGGTTACTATACTGTAATGGGGTTTGTTAATGGAATTGACCGATTTAGCCATTTAGCCGATAGATCATCAAGAGCAATGGCTAATTCAGCATTGCAGAATACACAGGCAGTCATTTCTCAGATAGGAGAATCATTAGATGCATCCAATTTCGATTACGAGCCTACAATTCGTCCAGTTGTTGATACTAGCGATGTGCTGGCAAGCGCAAGCATGATTACAAATATGTTCAATGGAAACGGATCCATTGCACTTCGAGCAAATGCTCAGTATGCAAGTAAAATGGCAAATAATCAAAATGGAACGAATGATGACATTATTTCAGCTATCGGAAAACTTGGAGATAAGTTTAACATGACACCTGGTAATACTTACACAATAAATGGCATTACCTATAGCGATGGAAGCGAAGTTGCAAGTGCAATAGATACACTTGTTAGAGCTACAAGAATCGGAAGGAGAGCATAATCATGGGAAAAAGAGTTATTAACTTGACCATTGAACCTCAAACCGGAGCCAGTGGAGCATATTTTGCGTCTTGGGACTTCAAAGAGCCAAAAATTAATGCTACAAGTAGTACCATACGAGTCGGAACGAAGGTTAAGCTTAAAAGCGGTGCTGTTTACTATAATGGTGCCGCAGTTCCGGCTTCGGTTATATCTGATGAATGGATTGTATCCGCGGTTTCGGCGGATAGAGTTACTTTAGGCAAAAATAAAGCAAAGACAAAAACTCTTAACAGTGCAGTCAATGCAAAATACATACAATCATCTGGAACGGCAAGTTCCGCATTAGTTCCGATTGATAATATCGATCATTACACAGTACAGTGGTACTATTCAAGCGGCGATGGAGTATGGTTTGATGGCGGATCATCAGATGTAAAGTTAAAAAATGCACTATATTCTCCACCAGAAAATGCAAAAAAGATACGAGTTAAAGTAAAACCAGTATCCAAAACATATAAACAGAAAGTAACCGCCAAAGGGACGACGACCGAGGTTACAAAAAGTTACTGGACTGGTGATGCAGAAGATATCGATTATGCTATAACTGTAAACCCAAAGCCAAGCGAACCAAGTTCATTACAGGCAACGATTGATCAGTACATGATCACAGCTACGGTTACAGATATAACCGATTCACAGACTGATATGATCGAATTTGTAGTCTATAAAGATTCGGCACCAAATAAAGCATATAAAAAAACTTACGCTTATGTAAAAAATGCAAGAGCTATAGCGTCCATTGGCCCTGTTGCAGCAGGAGAAACGTATAGTATAAAGTGCAGAGCTGTTAATATAGTTGGTTCTTCAAAAACGCTTAACTTTTTCACTTTATCTCCGTTAAACCTCGGCGAGTTATTTAATTCTTCTGAAAAAGAATATAGTGATTGGTCAAATTTCGTTTATGATCTGGTTTCAGCACCACATAAACCTCCATCAATACTTGAGAAAAAAGCACTATCAAAGAATTCGGTTTATATCGATTGGAAAAATGTTGATAATGCTACGTCATATACAATCGAGTATACGGAACGAGAAGGATATTTTGACAGTTCCCCTAGCAATGTATCGTCAGTAACGATCGATGCTGTTGTGGGTCATGCTGAAATAACTGGATTGACAGAAGGGACCGAGTACTTCTTCAGAATCAAGGCAAGCAATGCTGGCGGAGATTCCAATTGGACAAAAGTTTTTTCAATTGTATTAGGCAGCAAACCAACTGCTCCTACGACATGGTCAAATGTAACGACAGCAACTGTAAAAGATGCCGTTCAAAATGAAGTAAAACTGTATTGGATGTATAACAGCTCAGACAATTCTGATCAGACACATGCACAGTTAAGAATGTGGTTCGATCATACTGACGAGACAGTGTTTGATATTGATGACAACATAAAGAAAAACAACGCAAATAGTTATATAACTTTAGCTGATTTGGTGAAAAAGTCACAGAGCAATTCAAAGTTTCCTTACAATTTTGGAAATTTATTCAATCTTAAAACTTTAGCTCTTATGTCTAAATACGCCAATGGGGTTGTCGTCACTTGGCAAATAAGAACCGCCGGAATAACCGAAGAATTCGGGCCATGGTCAGAAAAACGAGTTGTTACAATACATGATGAACCAACTGTGAATATGACAACGTCTGTAAATGATGATGGTTATATGACTGCATACCCATTAAAGATAAGTATGACTACCGCACCCGATAGACAGACTCCGATAGGATGCCAGATATCGATAAAATCGCTCCAATCATATCAGACTGTTGATAGTACAGGAATGGTTGCGTATGTTAAGAAAAATCAAGTTATATTTTCTTCATATAAAAATATGAAAGGAAAGAACGCTGATCTACCACCATATTCGTTGAATGCGGGAGATGTTAATCTTGATCCGGGAAAAAAATACGAACTTACAGTAACTGTGAGCATGAATTCAGGATTGTCTGCACAGGACTCAGAGACATTTACAGCGAGATGGAAAGCTTCAAATTATAATCCCGATGCTTCAATAGCATATAACCCTGATACCGCCGAAGTGTCAATAGTTCCTTTTTGCACAAATGAAAACGGAGAATTGATAAACAATGTGACATTATCAGTATACAGACGGGAATTTGATGGAACGTTTACGGAAATAGCAACTGGTTTAAAAAATCTGTATTCAGCAGGCGTACCCGATCCACATCCATCGTTGGATTACGCTAGATACAGAATAGTAGCGACAAATACGTCCACGGGAGAATCTGGGTATTCGGATGTGTCGATACCGATTCTTGAAAAAGCAATAATTATTCAGTGGAATGAAGAATGGACATTTTTTGATGCAACAGAAAATAGTGAACCAGAGCAACCGGTTTGGACTGGATCTTTATTAAGGCTTATGTATAATGTCAATGTTTCGGATAGTTATAATCCTGATGTAGTGTTTAAGGAATATGTTGGTCGAGCGCATCCAGTTGATTATTACGGAACACAGGTTGGTGAGACAGCAACGTGGAGTACAGACATACCAAAAGATGACAAAGAGACGCTTTATGCGCTAAGAAGACTTGCTCATTGGATGGGACATGTATATGTTCGAGAACCATCAGGTAGCGGATACTGGGCAAGTGTTAAGGTATCATTCAATCAGACTCATTGCGAAGTTGTAATACCGGTAACATTGGACATAACCAGAGTTGATGGTGAAAAATAGGAGGATGTACTATGCCAGATTGGACAAAATCTATGACACAAACGTATGAATATTATTTAGTAGATCCTGTTTCCTGGTTGGATGAATCGAAAATAGATTGTATCCTTCCAGGAACGACCATTAATCGAGATTCAAGTTTAGAAACATTGGGGTCGGCTTCAATTCCAACTATTGAGAGGTTAGATGAGTGTTATGTTCGGATTTATCTGGTAACGATTCAAAATGGAATCATGGAACGAACACCATTAGGAACATTCCTTGTTCAAACCCCAGAGGAAAGTTTCGATGGCAAAGTATCATCGATCACTTTAGACGGATATACTCCGTTAATTGAACTGAAAGAAAAGTTGATGCCGATAGGTTATTCACTGAACAAAGGTGAAAACGTAATGGACAGCGCATATCTTATTGCAAAATCAAACATGCGTGCACCAGTAATATCTGCATCAAACAACGATAAACTAACTGCTGCGTTTGTTGCCAATGCCGATGATACATGTCTTAGTTATGAACGCGATCTATGCGCTAATTCTAAATTTGAATTAGGATTGGATTCGTTATCCAGATTAATTTACAAGCCGGTCAGAAGTATTGCTGCTTTGAATCCTGTATGGACATATAATGATGACAACAGCTCAATCTTGGAACCAGATGTAGAATTTACTCGCGATTTATATGGTATTCCCAATGTAGTTGAAGTTGTTTGTTCAACCACAAAAACGACATACTATGCAAGAGCAGTAAACAACAAACGCAGTAGTCCTATATCCACAATAAATCGTGGACGAGAAGTAGTATATCGTGAAACAAGTCCATCTTTGATCGGAAACCCGACGAAGGCCGAAGTAGATGAATACGCAGAACAGCTGTTAGAATCACTTTCCAATGTCGAATTATCTGTATCATACACTCACGGTTATTGTCCAGTTAAACTTGGGGATTGTGTAATGTTAAACTATCAGAGAGCAGGACTTACCGGAATTAAAGCTAGGGTTGTAAGTCAAACAATAACTTGTGAATCTGGATGCTCTGTGTCTGAGAAAGCAGTATTTACGCAAAACATGTGGAGGTGACTAAATGGATCTTTCAAATAACTTGATCTCAAAGTTTATTGAAGTGATGTCGCCTCGAGAAACAAAGAATACTGGATCTGTAATGTATGGAACAGTAGAGAAAAGAAACGACGAGGTCATGGTCAAGCTTGATGGGTCTGAATTATTAACACCAGTTTCAACAACGGCTGATGTTATTAATAAAGAACGTGTTATGGTCATGATACAGAACCATACCGCAACAATTGTCGGTAATGCATCATCACCATCAGCAAGAAGCGATGATGTAAATGAATTAAAAGAAATTGTAGCAGACAAGGTGAGCACTAGCGATCTCGAAGCAGAAAGAGCCAGAATTAGTGTTTTAGAAGCGGATAATGTTACAATAAACCAGACACTGACAGCTTACGATGCGGACATTAAGCAACTTACCGCGGATAACGTTATAATAAACCAGACATTAACAGCCCAATCGGCTGATATCTCAAATCTTAAGACAGATAAGGCTGATGTTAAGACATTAGAAGCAGAGAAAGCTAGAATCGATAGCTTAGAAGCTGACAATGTCACAATTAATCAGACATTAGAAGCCCAATCAGCTGATATTTCAAATCTTAAGACAGATAAATTGGATGCTGAGACAGCAGAATTAAAATATGCAAATATAGACTTCTCTAATATAGGAGAAGCTGCTATGAAATATCTATATTCTGAATCCGGTTTGATTAAAGATATTGTAATTGATCATGGATCAATAACTGGCGAATTAGTTGGAGTAACTATCAGCGGTGACTTGATTAAAGGTAATACCATTGTGGCGGATAAGCTTGTGGTTAAGGGTGAAGATGGACTGTACTACAAGCTTAATACAGATGGAAATACAATAGAAAAAGAGCAGACAGATTTTAACAGTTTGAACGGCAGCATTATAAAAGCAAAATCCATTACTGCTACTAAAATCTCAGTTGATGACTTGGTTGCTTTCGGGGCAACTATTGGCGGTTTTCACATTTCTAAAGATGCTATATTTTCTGGAGTAAAAGAATCAGTGCTTAATACTACCAGAGGTATATATCTCGATAATTCTGGTCAGATTTCATTTGGCGATTCGGCAAATTATATTCGGTATTTTAAAGAACAAAACGGCAAATTCAAGTTAGATATTGCAGTTGAGTCATTATCTATAAAAAGTAGTGATGGTATCGATGTTGATATTTCAGATACCATTGACGAAATTAAAAATGACATCGATACAGTACGAGACGAAATTACAACTTTGTTGAGAATCGAATCATCGCGAGGTACTGTATTTAAAAATAATGCTATATCGACCGTGTTATCGGTTGTTGTATATCATGGAAAAGATCGGATAACCGATATAGACAAATTGCATGAAGTATATGGAAACACAGCTTATATTCAATGGAAGTGGCAAAGACTTGACGAAGAAACGTATGGGATTATATCATCCGCCGACTCGAGAATGGGTAATGGCGGATTTTCTTTTACCCTTTCACCGAATGATGTAGATACAAAAGTTACTTTCATGTGTGAACTTATTACTGATTAAGGAGGAAATTCAAATATGGCTATAAAAGCAGCAGATCAGATTACAATGATTGATGTATCTGATGCATATTCAGTAATGCTTACGAGTGAAGCATATACATTTGTAGGAGGGACAGCGGGCGTTGCAGCTGGACAGACTTGCTCTACTGAAGCGGTGGCATTCTGCGGACAGAATCAGTGTTCTTCGGTGACCGTTGATGCAAAGGCAATAATATGTCCAACCGGTATTTCAGCCACAGTCGAAAACAGTGGAACTTCAAAAGCTAAAATTACATTTACAACAACTGCAACGATTGCGGTAGCTTGCGAAGCAACAATCCCTGTTGTAGTTGATGGTATTACTGTAAATAAGAAGTTCTCATTTGCGGTTGCTAAAGCCGGGACAAATGGTCAAAATGGAAAAGATGGAAAAGACGGCACATCGGTCACCATCAAATCCAAGTCAGTGACCTATCAGGTTGCTTTGAACGGAACCACAGTACCTACCGGAACATGGAGCGATATACTTCCTTCTGCTGGAACGGGACAATATCTCTGGACAAAAACAACGGTAATATATAATGATGGGACGAAGACAGAAGCATACGGTGTTTCTTATCAGGGTAAAAATGGCAAGGATGGATCAAACGGTACTGATGGAACATCCGTTACAGTCGCCAGTACTTCTGTTACTTATCAGGTCAGCACGAACGGAACCACAGTACCTACCGGAACATGGAGCGATATACTTCCTTCCGTTACCAATGGTCAGTTTTTATGGACAAAAACTTACGTTAAGTATTCAGATGGAAAAGAAACCACCTCTTATGGTGTTTCTTATAAAGGTACAAATGGGGCAAATGGAAAAGATGGTGCAGCAGGAGCCGATGCGATTAATCTTACGATTACGTCAAGTAATGGTATAGTATTTAAGAACAACAATGGTTCGACAGTATTAACGGCGCATGTATTCAAAGGCGGAGTTGAGCAGTCCATTACCGATGCTGGTGTATGCGGATCTCTCGGTAGCATCAAATGGTATAAAGGAACAACACTTGTGAAGACAGCAAAAACACTCACAGTATCTGCTTCTGATGTCAATAATTCACAGGCATATACTTGTCAGCTCGAATAGGAGGAATGTAATATGGCTAAAGCGAAAGACGAGATCACCATATCAAAGATCATAGATATTGAGAAGACTGTTCGATATTATTTATTGCAGTCATCGACCGCTTCACCCCCAAGTAAGCCGACTACTAATCCGCCTACTAATCCGCCAGGAGGTAGTTGGTCTACAACGGAACCAAACTATACAAGCGGATCTACCAGTACCTTATATTTTGTGGATTTGACTGTCATGAGTGATGATTCGTTCTCATATTCGGCAGTATCGAAATCCAGCAGTTACGAAGCAGCAAAAGCGGCTTACAATAAAGCCACAAATGTCGAAAAAACCGTAACGACATTTCAGCAGACAACAGAGGGCTGGCAGATGAACTGGGACAAGATTCTGAATGGAAAAGATGCGAATATCAGTAAACATACAGACTATATCACTTTTAAGGACGGCAACATTAAGCTTGGCGATTCCGCATCCGCTAAAACACTTGAGGTAAGTAACGAGAACGTGAATGTGAAAAGTGGAGAAGATGTTGTAGCCAGTTTTGGGGAAGAAGTTGAAATTGGGCCAAAAAAGAATATAAAAATCACGAAAGATGGTGCAGAATTTTTTGATTCAAGTAACGGTGGTAGCATTTGCAAGATTTATTGTGGAAACGTTCAGAGCGTGGATGATGATGGAACAGTTATAACAAAATATTCGCCGTATTTTACATTCGGGTATCGACGATCAGATGAAATTCACAAAATCGGTGAATTATCGGTATCAGAAGGTTTTTATACAACGGCATCCGGTAAATATTCTCACGCAGAAGGAGCTTTAACTACGGCATCTGGATATGCTGCACATGCCGAAGGATATAACGCAAGACAATCTATGTTCGGAGCATCCGGTGATTATTCTCATTCAGAAGGTGCCGATACAACGGCATCCGGTAATTATTCTCACGCAGAAGGATATTCATCTACCGCATCCGGCAAAGCTTCTCACTCCGGTGGCTATTACACAATCGCCTCAAAAGACTATCAAACCGCAATCGGTAAATACAATGCCGAGCGTGATGATGCGTTATTTGTAGTAGGAAACGGTGCAGAGGATACCGATAGATCAAATGCTATGGTAGTCACAGAAAAAGGAGATGTACAGGCAAGTAGTTTCAATGGTCATACATGTACAATGGGAACAACAACTTGTACAGCAAAAGCAAATACACCGACAGCTACACATGTTACTTTTCCAAAAGCATTTGCTAGCGTTCCTATAGTACTCCTTAATCCGCTTACAGCTGTCCCCGGAACGATATTCAAAGGTTGTTCAGCAACCAATATCACTACAACGGGCTTTGATTTGTATGTAACAAGAACTGACAATGGAAACACAAGTGTGAAGTGGATTGCAATTATATAATAAGGAAGGAATACAATCGAAATGACGCAGATAATTGTAACTATTCTTTGTTCGGTATTAGCTTCATCAGGGTTATGGGCGTTCATTACGAATAAAGTAAGCCGGAACAATGCCGAAAAAGAATTGCTTCTTGGATTGGCACACGATCGTATTATGTTTTTAGGAACAAGTTATATTGATCGAGATCCAGCATATATTACACAAGATGAATATGAAAATCTCAAAGTGTATTTATATGAGCCATATTCAAAAATGGGTGGTAACGGATCAGCAAAACGTATTATGGAAGAGGTTGAGAAGTTACCAATTCATTCAGAGAGTTTTAGTAAAGGAGATGAAAAACATGCAGCTTAATGATAAAGTATACAACGTATTAAAGTGGATTGCATTATGCGTTCTTCCTGCGATCGGCACATTCTACTTTGCGATTTCTCAGATTTGGGGACTCCCTTACGGTGAGGAGATTGTAGGTACAATTACGGCAATCGATACTCTGGTTGGTGCACTCATTGGAATCAGCACAAGTCAGTATAATAAACTCAATAAAGAGTAGTTGAAAGTGTCTGAGTGTAGGATATTTCTTCATTATTCCTACATTTTGGGCTGAAAAGTGGCTTATTTCCTATGTTTCTTGTTTCTGTAGAGGAAGCAGCAAAGGCTGGTAAGTTCTAAAAAAGCTAGGAAATAAGCCAAATAAAGAAACGTGAAAATACCTGAAAAAGTGATTGTAACTAACAAACAACTAACAGGTAACTAACACTCGTAACTAACAAAAAACGGGGCAGCAATTATAATGATTGTTGCCCCATATTTTTTATTCTATCTTTTCAATTTCAGTGTGAAGTTGCTTCATGGTCCTGTGGGTGTACACTTTCTCAGTCACATCCTCGATAGAATGACCAACTATCAGCTTTATGATGTATTCATCCATGCCAGCATCTTTGACCAATGTAATAAATGTATGTCTTGTATCGTGAGGACGGTGGGAGAGTTTTTATTTTCCCATGACCTTATTCCAACGGCTTCTGTATTTGTCGTATGTCATGCGCATACCAGACTGACTATCCGAATCATTGAATAAATAATCGGATTCCAATTCTTTAGCCTGATCTACTCGTTTTATGATCAAATCTCTTATTTTTGGATGAATAGGAACGCACCTGTTGCGCCCTGCATCAGTCTTAAGACCGCCGAACATGGTATTATTTTCCAGATCAATATCAGCTATTTTCGAGATAGACAGTTCTTGTGGTCGCCATCCGCTGTATATACCAATTAGAATCATATCAACAACACCATAGTTTATGTTCTTCCAGAGTAGATCTATTTCCTCCGGCGTAAATGGAACACGAATGATCTGAGACTTTCCACGCTTGATGGCAATACAAGAGATCTGCATAGACTGCTTGATGGACAGATTCGGGATGTGAACGAGCTTTTTGAGGTGGCAAACCTCAAGGTTGAAGCCCCTGGAATGTTTGGAGATCCGGCAGAAGACTGCAACTGCCGGTACTGTCTCTTGCAGCGTGCCAGATGGGCGCTGGATGATGTAGAACTTGAGACTCTGAGAAAGCGAGCGGAATACTTCGGGTTGGATAAGACAAAGGATTTTGAAGAGTACCAGACGAAGTACTTTAAGGTGTCGTTTCAGATTGAGCATGAAAAAGATGTTGCTAATATTATTGATGATGGTACAATAAAATCAGGTGCAATTAGTGGGGCAAGGAACTCATTTGGCGAGAAGGCTCAAAAACATGCAGAAACATATTATGGATTGGTTCGTAGCATGACAACAGATGTTGCTAAGATATCAAAAGCTACAGGCATATCGGAAAAAGAAATCCAAGATATAAAGAATTATATATTCCTAGAAAAGCATGATTTGGGTGGAGAGAAAAAAGAATATTTTGCTCCTGATTATATGATGGCAGAATCTTGGCAGAGGTTAATGTCTGGCAAGCCAGAAAAACATGATATTACATTACTGAAACATGAAATCATGGAGAAAAAGCTCATGCAATCAGGAATGTCGCAGGAAATGGCACATATTGAGACGTCAAAGGTATATAATTATTCAAAGGAAGCAGGTGAGTTTTATGCTAAAATTAAAAAATATAAAAAAGAGTAATGGTATTATTTCGGCAGATTACGATCCTGAATGTAGTGGTGAAATTGGAAGAATATCAATAAATATAGATTCAGGAAAAGAAGTGGAGACAACAATATCACTTATGGATAGAGAATTTCCAATATATTTGAACCATGCACTTGATATATTAAGGAAAATTAAAGATGAAAAGGATATACCAGAAGAGAAGTTAGTTATGTGGTACTAAAAGTATCGTAATTTAATAGCAGTTAATTCAGACCATGATAAAAACATGGTCTTTTTTTATGCCCCAAATCGGCTTAAGGCGGTAAAACTGTGACGATAAAATAACTCAGGCAAGAGTGATAACTGCCATGTGTGGCTACAATTAAAGCCAAGAAAGGATGGAACAATGGAATTAAAGGAACTGTTAGGAGAAGAATTGTACAAACAGGTACAGGCGAAGATTGACGAGAAGAACAGCACAGAGACAGACAAGCTCAAGCATGTAAGATACACAGATCTGTCCGAGGACAAGTACGTCAGCAAGGAGAAACAACGAACATATCACGATGCATCTTCTAAAGTCAATACAAGAATATTAGCAAATGATTCTTCTGGAATAGTGACAGAAGATGGATTACTTGAATTTGGAAACTTATGACGATCTTCGAGTTCTCTGTAAATTCAACCAGATGTGGCATTTTGTCCCATGCCTGACAGATTTCAAATTCATGAATATCTTTCAGAGCTTCTCATATTCGCGAAAAATACAATTTCTTTTATAAGAGAAAAATTTTTTGACAGCACGTAACGTGCAGATTTAATCTGGAAATAGCATCAGAAAGATCATAACAAACGGAAAAGTAAAATTAGAATTTGAATAGGAGATAAATGATATGTATAGAGAATCGGAAGATAATACAATTATATTTACAGCATTTAACAGAAAATTGTTAAGAGATTTAGAAGAACTGAGAAATCTTCTGGTTAGAAATAAACCTGAGAGTGCTATGAAAAAACTGAACGAATTAATTGAAGATACAAAGAGGGACATAACCGAATAATTTGTAGCATGGGAAATGGTTCGCGAAAAAAACATTCTCTTTTATGAAATAAAAAATCATAAAAGCCTTTGACAGCACGTAACGTGCAGATTTAGGCTGAAGGAGGATGTATATGGAACTAATGACTTTAAGAACAATGTGTGAACGATTGAATGTTTCAAGAAGAAGTATTCAATGTTATGAGCAGGCTGGTTTATTGAAGCCTTCGGCAAAAAATAAATATGGTCATTTGCTATATGATGAGCAGGCGTTTCAGAGAGCACAAATGATTCGTTTCTTACAACAGCTTGGGTTTAAACTGGAGGAGGTAAAAGAAATTATAGATGCACCTGATAATGTAAGAAAAGATGCGATGGAAGTACATGTGAGAATGCTTGAATGTGAAACAGAAAAAATGACGGAACTTATTCAACAGGCGAGAGTTTATATTAATAGCATTAATGGAAAATCTGAAAATGGAGGGAAGACAAATGAGAAGTAAAAAGAAAATTATAATCACAACATTTATTGGGGCAATCATGTTGCTAGCAGGTTGTCACAGTGTAGGAACAGATCAAGAGCAAAAAGATAATAAAAAATCAGACTCTGAAACTGTAGAAATTGAGGATATTGATTGGAATGTAGGAGAAGGAATAATAGATGGAGACAGACATATTGTGATGAATTATGTAAATAATTCAAAGTTGGACATTGTTTATTTCGGCCTGGACTATACTGAAAAAGAGGGAATAACGGAAGAAGAAAAACAAAATTTTTATTCGGATATAGAGAAGAAATTTAATTTGAGTGATGATGATATGATTAAAATAAAAGAAGAAACAATTGGAATGAATACAAGTGTAGAAAGATTGGTGAAAGAAGGAGATGAAGTATCTAACGTACCATGTCACTATTTTTCTGGAATTTATTATTTAAAGGATAAAACACATCTGGAACTTATGCAGCCGGATATTGCAACAATAGAATTCGTAAGTAATGGTAGATTATATACAGAATATTATGATTTCAAATCACAGAAATACTCCTTGGAATCTGATAGTGAAGAGGCCGTACAATGGACAGAAAAAGAGATTGGAACAGAGATTGATAAGCCGGAAGCAGAAGTTATAAAAGTAACATTAGATCTGGATGATTATCTATGCTTTGATGTGTATGGAGTATCAGAGTCACAATTTGAGGAATATATGGATTTATGCAAGGAAAGGGGATATACAAAGGACGCAGATAAAGATGAGGATTCTTACGATGCGGAGCGGGATGATGGATATAGTGTTTCTATAGATTATGATCAGACAGATTGTATTATGGATGTTTCTGTTAGTAAGTAAATTTATTTATGATAGGCATAGCCGGATGGTATATTATGCAAACAAATATACCGTTCGGCTATAGTTTATTTGTTTCGTGTAAAAGCCGATATGAGAACATCTCAGGTTTGGCTTAAATGTTAAAAAATGAAGCCTTGGCAAATAAACGAACGTTTACTAAAATAAAAGTGTAAACGGTCGTTTATTTTTTGCCCGGAGGTTATTAGTATGAGTAATAGGAAAGAAGAAATATTAATTGCGGCACTTAATCTTTTCGCCAGGGATGGTTACGAGGCTGTCTCAGTCAGCCAGATAGCAGGAGAACTTGGTATGACAAAGGGAGATTATACCGTCGTTATAAGAGCAAAAAAGATATTTTTAACTGTATTGTGGAGCGGATGAAGCAACAGGATAGTGAGCAGGCATCAGATCATGATATGCCGGAGGATGATAAAGAGAGAATGCCTGAAAAGTATGAGACGGTGTCATTGGATGATTTTGTAAAATATAATATCATGAAGGAGAATATTGATTTTTATGGTAAGAGTGGTTTCAGACAGGCAAGCGAGTATGGTATCCGTTATCACGGATTGCCGGAGGGCTATCTGGTTGACGAGCAGGAAGTGGAAGAGTTTGATAGGCAGTTAACGATGTTCTTTTCTATTTTTAAATAATAGCTGTTGACAAGTAACCGATAGGTAACTATAATAAAGTGGCCAAAAGGTAACTGATTGATGAGGCTGATTTAGGAGACAAGTGTGGAGATTAAAGAAAAGAATACAAAGGACAAAATACTGGAAGAAGCTTTAAAATTATTTGCACAGAGCGGATATATGGGAACATCCATGAATGATATTGCTTCAAAGCTTGGAGTAACCAAGGCTGCATTGTATAAGCATTATAAAAGCAAGCAGGAGATATTGGACAGTATTATTGACAAAATGAATGAACTGGATATGGAGAGAGTAAAGCGGTATGAAATGCCGGAGGGCGATCTGGAAAAGGTTGTGGCCGAGTATAAAGAAACAGCATTTGATAAAATTAAGCAGTTTACAAAGGTGCAGTTTCTTCACTGGACAGAGGAAGAGTTTTCATCCTGTTTCCGTAAGATGCTGACATTGGAACAGTACAGGGAGCCGCAGATGGCACAGTTATATCAGAATTATCTTGCAGGTGGACCATTAACTTATATAGAAGCTTTGTTCTCGAATATGCTGGGGGATGCAAGAAAAGCCAGACAGACAGCACTTGATTTTTATGGACCTATTTTTTTGCTTTACAGCATATATGATGGAGTAGATGACAAGAGTCGGGTGATAAGGCTTCTGGAAGATCACATGGATCATTTTCTACAGGAAATGTAGAAAAATGTTATAAATACCCCTGATATAGAGGTAGGGGATTATACAATGTACAACGATTTTGTACATGATCCGATTGATTTTGAAAAAAATAATGTTTTGTATCATTATCCTGTTAATAAGGATAAGCTAAAAATTGGAAAATTCTGTTCTATTGCATGTGGGGCAAAATTTTTATTTACCAGTGCAAATCACGCAATGAAATCGTTATCTACGTATCCGTTTCCTGTTTTCTTTGAAGAATGGGGATTGGATGCAAAGAATATATGCGATGCATGGGATAATAAGGGTGATATTGTAATTGGAAATGATGTGTGGATTGGATATGAAGCAGTTATTTTGTCTGGTGTAACAATCGGTGATGGCGCAATTATAGGCGCTCGTGCAGTGGTAACAAAAGATGTGCCTTCATATACGGTAGTTGGAGGAGTACCGGCAAAGCCAATTCGTAAACGATTTGATGAAGGAACGATTCAGAAACTTGAAGAAATCAGATGGTGGGACTGGGAAGAAGAACGAATTAAAAAGAATATTCAGGCAATACAGTCTGGCGATATAAGTATGTTAGAGCGTATGAATTAGAAATAATAACATGACTTTAATAAAGGATATATACCATTTTAATTACAAAAGAGGTGAATGTAGACATGAGTACATTTGAACATGATCTTACAAAAGGAAATATCTGGAAGCAGCTTGTATGGTTTGCTGTGCCGTTTTTTATCAGTAATTTGATCCAGTCCTTATACAGCCTGATCGATCTGATCATATTAGGACATTTTGGCGGAACAAATTCCATATCGGCAGCTAATATCGGAGGACAGGTGCTTGTGATCCTGACAAATCTTGCTGCGGGACTGTCAGGCGGAGGAACTGTGATGCTTGGAAATTATCTAGGATCAAAACGTAAGGATAAGATCAATGGAGCGATCAGTACATTATTCATAACATTGACAGTTATGGCAGCAGCATTTATGGTACTGTTATTTATATTGAAACAGCCGTTACTTCGATTACTTGATACACCTGAAGAGGCATTTTCACAGGCAGAACAGTATTTGTTTATTTGCACTTTGGGCCTATTATTTATTTATGGTTATAATGCATTAAGTGCAATTATGCGTGGACTTGGTGACAGTCGGACACCGATGATCTTTGTTATGATTGCATGTGTGATCAACATTATTTTGGATCTGGTGCTGGTTGCCGGATGTCATTTAGGAGCCGGTGGTGCTGCTGTTGCAACTGTATTTGCACAGGGCTGTTCGATGTTATTTTGTATAATATATTTAAAACATCATGATTTTATGTTTGATTTCAAACCATCTTCTTTTCATTTTATAAAAGAGGAATTCCACACTCTGCTTCGTACTGGATTGCCGCTTAGTATTCAAATGGTTGGTACAAATTTTTCGTTTTTGATCTTGACTACATTCATTAACAGGGCGGGTGGTGTAGCAGCATCGGCTGCAGCAGGAATAGTAAATAACTTTAATGGATTTGCAATTCTTCCGGAAGCAGCGATCAGCTCGGCTGCATCAGCCATGATCGCACAGAATATGGGCAAGAAAGATGTGAAACGATCATCAAAGACTATGCACTGTTGTCTGGTTCTCTGTATTGGTGTGTCTTTGGTCGTGTTTACGTTGATGCATATATTCCCGGAGCAGATATTTCATCTGTTTGGCGTAAAAGAAGATGTCCTGGTCTATGGTATGCCGTATATCTTTGCTTTTTCGTTTGAATATGTGGGACTTCCATTTATCATGTCATTTAATACGGTTTCAACCGCAACTGGAAATGGATGGATTACGCTGGTTACAAATATGATATCTGCATTTATCGTTCGTATTCCGTTAGCATATGTTCTGGCATTTCTTTGTGAACTTGGTGTAAGAGGAATTGCGATATCTATACCGATCGCGACAGCCGTTGGAGCTATAATATCATTTTTATTTTACAAAGCCGGAATTTGGAAAAAACACATTCTGTTATAAAAGGATTTATATGCCATATCTGAAAAATTGAGTATAATATTTCTATCCGGGCAGTACAGATATAGAATGTACCTATCCCCGGAATAGAACGAAGGTTGTAGTATGTCGGTTTGAATATGGAGCGGAAAATGGCATTTTCAGAAAATACAAAAACAGGATCCGGGTGTTTTTTTGACTATAGTAAATGTTATGACCGGCTTTATTATCTGAAACGGTTAAATAAAAATGCAATCCTGATCGCAGCATTTTACAGCAGGGAACTCAGTGATGCCCTTACCACATCTGACGATATGAGTGAGCTGCAGTCTTATCTGGTAGATGAAGACTATAATATTCTTTATTCGGATAATGAAAAAAGCATCGGAAAAAATGCAATTGATGTAATTACAGATGTCACAATGGGGTATGATAATTACCAGTTGATCGGAGATGAAAATCTGATCGTGCAGGGAAAATGTGAGAATAACTGGAGAGTCCTTTTATAAATAAGTGTCAGATGATTCTTATCTTGTATCTCATCCTGCAAAATGATAGAATAGACAACTGAAAACGATAACCTGCTGATTAGCAGAGAAAACATGGAGGATAAATCATGGCATCATGGAGAGATAATATTCGTCAGGTAGAGCCATATGTACCTGGTGAGCAGCCAAAGAACACAAATGTGATCAAATTAAATACAAATGAGAATCCGTATGGACCGTCTCCAAGAGTAAAAGCGGTTCAGGATAATGAGGATCTGTTACGGTTATATCCGGATCCGACAGCAGGCGCACTGGTGGATGCACTGGCGGAGTATCATGGTGTGGATGCATCACAGGTATTTGTAGGTGTAGGTTCCGATGATGTACTTGCAATGTCATTTCTGACCTTCTTTAATTCGGATAAACCGATTCTGTTCCCGGATATCACATATTCTTTTTATGATGTATGGGCAGAACTGTTCCGAATTCCATATAAGCAGATGCCGCTTGATGAGAACTTCCGTCTGAAGATAGATGATTATATGGGCGAAAACGGTGGAATCGTATTCCCGAATCCAAACGCACCGACCGGTATCTACGAATCGTTGGATCATGTAGAGGAGATCATAAAGAACAATCCGGACGTGATCGTGATCGTAGATGAGGCATATATTGATTTTGGAGGAGAAACAGCACTTCCTCTGATCGACAAATACGACAATCTTGTGGTAGTCAGAACCTTTTCAAAATCACGTTCCATGGCGGGACTTCGAATCGGTTATGCGATCAGCAACCCTGAACTGATCAAAGCATTAAATGATGTGAAATACTCCTATAATTCATATACGATGAACCGCCCGTCTCTTGTGCTCGGTGTAGAATCCATCCATGATGATGCATATTTCAGGGAGAAGGTTGGACAGATCATTGCAACCAGAGAAAGATTTGTGAAAGAGATCGCAGAGCTTGGATTTACCTGTCTGCCATCATCTGCAAACTTTGTATTTGCAACACATGAGAGTATTCCTGCAAAGGAGATCTTTGCTGCGGCAAAAGAGAATAATATTTATGTGCGTTATTTTGATAAGCCAAGGATTGACAATTATCTGAGAATCTCGATAGGAACGGATGCAGAGATGGACGTATTTGTTAGTTTTTTGTCAAAATATGTAAAAGAATATAAATAGGGATGGCTGGTTTTGCCTGTGAGCAGGCGGATAAAAGCATTGTTGTCCATCGATAAAAAAATATAAGAGCGGATGTGTTTTTTGCAGATTTTGATAAGAAAGATGCGAAATACACATCCGTTTTTGTTTGTTCGGAAGAAAAACTGTTACAGAAACGCACAAGCTGTTACAAATAAACACACGCAAAATGTTGACGACACATAGGAAATTCTTTATCATGATGGAAGAAATATTTCAGCAATAGAATCCGGATTTTATCATTTTTTCGAAATGTTTCAGACAAAGAAGCTGCGAAGGAGAGATAAAATGAAATTTAATGAATTTACAGAAACAGTCAGAGATGGGCTGGAAGTTTTATTTGAACCGGACAATATGGAGGTTGCGGTTACCAGAGTTGTAAAAAATAACGGGTTGATCCTTACAGGAATCAATATAAGGGACAGAAATTCCATGATAACACCAACGATATATATTGACGATTTTTATAGAGAGGATATTCAAAAGGAGGAGATACATACTGTTGTTTTGAGGATAAAGGATATCTTTACGGAACGATGTACCAAAGTATCATCCGACAATGAAATTCAAAACTATATGGATTTTAACTGGGTGAAGAACCGGCTGATCTATACGGTTGTGAATCAAAGTATGAATGAAGAATATCTGGAGCATGTTCCGTATATTCCGTTTCATGATCTTGCGATCATATTTCGATGTGTCTTTCATAAAGGTGAGAATGGGATGGCATCATCAACGGTATCAGAGGATGATCTGAAACGATGGCATACAGATACGAAGACACTTTACCAACTGGCAGAAAGGAATACTCCAAGATATTTTCCTCCAGTGATCGACCGGATCACAGCATATCTGAAGGCGAGAAACTGTCTTCCTGCATTTGTGGAAGATGAGTTTTCGGGCGAGTGCGGAGAACTGTATGTAATATCAAATGAAATGGGATTAAACGGAGCCGGAGCTATGTTGTACAGGGGAATCCTTGATATGTGTACGGAGCTTGCCGGGGACAGTATCTATATTATGCCGTCCAGTATTCATGAGTGTATGTTTGTGGAGGCTGGAAAAGTGTCGGAGCCAAAGATGCTGGCAGATATTGTGAAAGAAGCAAATGACAGTGTGCTTCACCGACAGGATATCCTTTCTTATAATGTTTACTATTACGACCGGAAAAAGCATATGCTGACGACTGTAACTGTATAAAAACAGGTGTTTCATCAGAAACACAGGCATAAAAGCACCTTGAAAACAGAAGAAAAAAGAGAAGTTTACAACTGTGTTCTGCGTATATTAATTTGAAGCTTTTTTGATTGACAAACGAAAGAGCATGACATAGAATTATATAGTATATATTGGGTGTAAGTTTATGTGTTGAGAGGAGAACGGTGTGGCTGAGAATTACGTTTCAAGAAGGGATAAGATCGTTGCATCGGCAGTTGAACTAATCGGCGATCTGGGATTGAATGCTCTGACAACCAAGAATCTGGCTCGTAAGGAAAATATATCCGAAACTTTGATCTATAAATACTTCGGGGGTATTGATGAAGTATTGACGGAAGTGGTCGTACAGTATGCGGCATTTGATAAGAATATCCAGATGACCGTGGATCATCAGGCCGGATCAAATATGGATAAGTTACGTTTTTATGCAGATACATATGCAACCTATTATGATAATTATATTGGTATGGGTGCGATTATGCTGCATTATGAGGAATTATTGCATCTGAGTGAGACACGAGAGGTTATTTCTGAATGTATTTTGAAGAGAAATGAATTTGTCTGTAAGCTGTTTGAAGACGCTATAGCAGACAGAGAGATTCGGGAGGTATTTACCCCACGGGAATTGACATTGATGTTTAATGGTATATTTACAGAGGGTCTTTTAGAGCGAAGAACCAAATATTCCAAGAAAACATTTCGTGTTGAAGTAAAAGAGATGCTGAACCAGATTGAAAAGATGCTTAGATTTTAAAGTAGGAGGAAGTTTGTCATGAGAATATTAATTGCTGAGGACGATGTTGCAAATGCAAAGTTTTTATCAAAATATTTAAGTAAATTTGGAGAAGTTGTAATTACACCAGATGGAATTGCAGCTGTTGATGAATTTGTAAATCATTTGGAAAAGGGCGAAAATTTTGAACTTGTCTGTCTGGATATCATGATGCCGAAGATCGATGGATATAAGGTACTTGCATCGATTCGAAATGCAGAGAGAAAGCATGGCGTATCCAGAATGTTACGGTCAAAGGTTATTATGACAAGTGCACTGGATGAAACCAGCTTTGACAGCAATCAGGCCAGTGATGATTATGATGATTACATCTGCAAACCGATTGATATTATGAAATTCAACGAGATCCTTAAGAAGCTTGATGTTATTTAGGATGAATAAGAATGGATTTATTTGATTATATGAGAGAAAACCAGAAGGATGATGATTCTCCTCTGGCAAAACGAATGCGACCTGAGAGCCTGGATGAGGTGATCGGGCAGGAGCATATTATCGGAAAAGAGAAATTACTCTATCGTGCGATAAAGGCGGATAAGCTTAGCTCGCTGATTTTTTACGGACCGCCGGGAACCGGAAAAACGACGCTTGCCATGGTGATTGCACATACGACAAAGGCGGATTTCAAGCAGATCAATGCAACAACCTCCGGTAAGAAGGATATGGAGCAGATCATAGAAGAAGCGAAGAATATGAAGGCAATGTATGGAAAACGAACCATACTTTTTATTGATGAGATCCATCGCTTTAATAAATCACAGCAGGATTATCTACTTCCATTTGTGGAGGATGGAACGATCATCCTGATCGGAGCAACGACAGAGAATCCTTACTTTGAAGTGAATGGGGCTTTAATTTCAAGATCTAATATTTTTGAATTAAAACCGTTGTCAAAAGAAAATATAAAAGAGATCATATTAAAGGCTGTTTATGACCAGAAGGGCATGGGAGCCTTTAATGCATGTATAGATGATGATGCCGTGGAATTCTTAAGTGATATGTCAGAAGGTGATGCCAGAAGTGCACTAAATGCAGTAGAGCTTGGAGTTCTTTCTTCCGAACCGGAAGCAGATGGGAAGATTCATATTACGCTGTCGGTGGCAGAGGAATGTATTCAGAGAAGAGCATTCCGATATGATAAGGACGGAGACAATCATTATGATATCATTTCTGCATTTATCAAGAGTATGCGTGGTTCCGATCCGGATGCTGCCGTATTTTATCTGGCAAAGATGCTGTGCGGTGGAGAAAGCATTACATTTATAGCAAGACGGATCATGATATGTGCCTGTGAGGATGTTGGGAATGCGGATCCAAATGCAATCTGTGTTGCAACAGCATGTGCGCAGGCGGTAGAGCGGGTCGGTATGCCGGAGGCTCAGATCATACTTGCACATGCGGCAATCTACGTGGCGTGCGCTCCAAAGAGTAATGCGATCGTGAATGCGATCTTTTCTGCAAAAAATGTTGTGGAACATGAGCAGACAGGACAGGTTCCGGTCTATCTGCGGGATGCACATTATGGCGGAGCAAAGAAGCTTGGACATACAGGTTATAAATATGCACACGATTATCCAAATCATTATGTAAAGCAGCAGTATCTGCCTGATGAGATTGCAGACAGACAGTTTTATGAACCGTCGGATAATGGATATGAGCAGAACATAAAACAATATTTTAAGAAGATAAAGGAAGAACTTTAATGGAGAAAATGAAGCGGATAGCAGCCTTTCTTATGGTCCTTGTGATTCTTGGACTGGTTGTCTGGGCATTTATCTTGGGAATAACAGGCAGTGAATATTTTTCAGCGGCATTATTTCTGTGCATTCTGGTTCCGGTATTATTTTATGGAATCAGTCTGATCACAAAGCTGCTTACAGCAAAAGGAAAAGAACTGGCAGATCAGGCTGTGTCGTCAGATGAAACAGAAAAGAATAATGTTGAAAAATAAGGGATTATCTGATATACTCTATAAAGTTTTAAAAATTGAAACGAGGTATGTAACATGAGTTTATTATCACAGTGGCGCGATTATGCGTATGGTTTTGATGACAGAACACCAGAAGGAAAGCAGTTCTGGTTTGATTATTTTCAGGCAGAAAAAGGTATTTATGAAATAATTCTTGCAAATCCAAAGGCAGATCCTGTAAAAGGAACAGTAAAGGCACTTGCAGAGAAGTTTGAAGTAAGTATCCAGACCATGATCGGTTTCCTGGATGGAATTGATGACAGCCTGATCACATCGAATAATCTCGACGAGGTTACAGAGGATTCAGAAGTAACACTTGGTATTGATTATGAGAAGCTGTATATGAATATGGTTGGATGCAATGCAGAATGGTTATATACATTACCTGCATGGGACAAGATCCTTACACAGGAAAAGAGAGATGAACTCTATAAGAAAGAGAAGACATCCAGAACACTTGTAAAGCCTCCAAAGGTTGGAAGAAATGATCCATGCCCTTGTGGTAGTGGTAAGAAGTATAAGAAATGCTGCGGTAGATAATCTGATAAAGAAGAACTACAGCAGAATTTTATAACAGGAAAGAGAAAGAGAACAGACAGATGGTTGTATCCGTCCTGTTCTCTTTTCTGTTGAAGGGAAGAACGATTGGAAGAAAAACAGCAATTCAGTAAGGAACAATTAGAAGCGATCCGGCATGAAAAAGGGCCAATGCTAGTTCTGGCGGGACCGGGAAGTGGAAAAACGACGGTGATCACGCACCGGGTGAAATATATGTTGGAGCATGGTCGGGTAAATGGAAGTCAGATTCTGGTGATCACTTTTACCAAGGCAGCAGCAGGTGAGATGAAAAGCCGGTTTGAGAAAATAATGGGATATTCGAGTGGTGTTACTTTTGGAACCTTTCATTCGGTATTCTTTATGATCTTACGTCATGCCTATGGATATAATGGAAGCAATATCATACTGGAATCAGAGAAATATCAGATCATTCGCAGTATTATTGAAAAACATAATATGGAATACAATGGACAGGATGATTTTGCAAAAAATGTAATTGCAGAGATCGGTCTGGTAAAAAGTGAACTGACACCGATCGGACAGTATCATTCGATGAACATGAAGCCGGAAGATTTCCGGATTGCTTACAGGGAGTATGAAGAGGTACTTCGGGCGAATAATAAGATTGATTTTGATGATATGCTCGTATTTACATATGAATTGCTTCGGGATAGACCGGATATCCGGAGAATGTGGCAGCAGAGGTTCCGGTATATTCTGATTGATGAGTTTCAGGATATTAACAGGATCCAGTATCAGACTGTGAAGCTGCTGTTAGGAAAAGAACATAATATATTTGCGGTGGGAGACGACGACCAGTCTGTTTATGGATTCCGTGGCGCAGATACGAGGATCATGCTTGGCTTCCCGGATGATTTCCCGGATACCCGGATGGTCTGTTTAAGTATAAATTACAGATGCAGCAGTGCAATCGTGGAATCGGCAGGACGTATCATTAAGAACAATAAGAAGCGGTATCAGAAGGAGATCCGGTCTGCATTTGAGAAAAGTCAGTGTGAGCGTGTGCATGTGATTGAAGTCGAGGGAATGCGGCAGGAAACAGATGGTATCATACAGAAAATCCGGGAGATGAATCAGCAGGGTATCCCATATTTGGATATTGCTATTCTTTATCGTACCAATTCGGAACCATCCGGACTTGCAATGAAGCTGATGCAGAATAATATTCCATTCCGGATGAAGGATAATATGCCGGATCTGTTTTCCCATTTTGTCGTTGTGAATATTCTTGATTATATTAAGGCAGCACTTGGAAACCGAGAACGGGCATTATTTTTACGGATCATAAATCGACCGAACCGGTATATAAGCCGGGAGTGTCTGGAAACTGATCCGGTAGATCTGGAGCGGATGCAGGAATTCTATAAGGACAATCACAGGATAGTGCAGAATCTGGTAACCCTGGAAACGGATTTCAGGAGGATCGTAGAATTAAAACCATATGCAGCCGTTAATTATATCAGGAAAGCGGTTGGGTATGATGAATATCTGAAGGAATATGCTTCATATAGGGGAATCGATCCACAGGAGTATATGGATATTGCGGATGAATTTCAGGAGATGGCAAGAGGTGCCGATTCCTTTATTGAGTGGTTTAACCTGTTAAATGAATATAGGATAAAACTGAAGGAACAGGGGAAAACAGCGGAACACGCAAAGGATGCAGTTGTACTTGCGACGATGCATGGGGCAAAAGGACTGGAGTTTGATCAGGTATTTATCATGAATGCAGTAGAAGGAATGACGCCCCATAAGAAATCGGTCACAGATGCGGAACTGGAGGAAGAACGGAGAATGTTCTATGTTGCCGTTACCAGGGCACGATATGGTCTGTATATCTATGTACCGAAGGTGGTGTATGGAAAGACGGGACAGATTTCCCGGTTTGTAACAGAAATGGTGATCGACTATGATATGCTTCAGGTTGGAAATAAAATCATCCACAAACGATATGGCAAAGGTGTCATAACATTTGTGGATGATAAAAAAATCTGTGTGTATTTTGAAAAAGATCAGATTACAAAAACATTAAGTATCGAATATACGATAAAAAATAATCTGGTTACTGTGTCTGAAGATGATTAGTCATCTTCAGACATGGAATTGAATTCCATCTCATCCAGAATTTCATCAAAAGCATCAGCAACCATATCGAATTCTTCTTCATCATCAATTGGTTCCAGTGTGAATTCATCGTTTGGAAGTTCAATATAACGGTATACAAGAACCTCGTCATCATCATAACCTTCCGGTGCTTCGACAGGAAGCAAAGCAATATAAGAGGTATCCTCAACATCAAAGGTAGCAACAATCTCACATTCGAGGTTTGTTCCGTCGTCGAGTTCAAGTGACATCATTTCGATATCATCTAATTCATCATCATTCTGTTTTGCCATGTTTGGTCTCCTTATTAAAATAAAATTGACGGTCATTTCCGGGTATGCCGGATACCATTCAAAACTGTGTTGACCGATCATTTTCATCATAATGGAAAAGTAACCAAAAGTCCACAGCCAAATTTTATAATTGTAATAAAATGCAGCACCTTTATTCATTGAATTATATGTATAAATATGATAAAATTAATATTATTTTGGAGTTATTCCATGGGAGGAAATAAGAGAAGATGAAGAAAGTTGCTTATATTGCTTCAGAGTGTGTACCATTTATCAAAACGGGTGGTCTGGCGGATGTTGTAGGAACACTTCCAAAAATATTTGACAGAAATGAATATGATGTTCGGGTTATCATGCCGAACTATCTTTGTATTCCAAATAAATACAGAGAAAAAATGCAGTATCTGACCCATTTCTATATGGATATCGGATATAAGAATGATTATGTCGGGGTTATGTATCTGGAATACGAAGGAGTAAAAGTATATTTTATTGATAATGAATATTACTTCAATGGATTTACCCCATACGGAGATGTAAAGTGGGATATTGAAAAGTTCAGCTTCTTTTCAAAGGCAGCATTATGTATTCTGCCGGCAGTAGGATTCCAGCCGGATATCCTGCACTGCCATGACTGGCAGGCTGGTCTGGTTCCGGTATACTTGAAAACGTTATTTGCCGGAAATCCGTTTTTCAGTGGCATGAAGTCTGTTATGACAATCCACAATTTACAGTTCCAGGGTAAGTGGGATATCGATACGCTCAAGGCAGATTCCGGTCTCCCGGATTATGTATTCACACCGGATAAGCTGGAAGTCAGAAAAGATGCAAGTATGTTAAAGGGTGGTCTTGTATATGCAGACAAGATCACAACAGTAAGTAACACATATGCCAGAGAGATTCAGACACCATATTACGGTGAAGGCTTGGATGGGCTTCTGAGTGCAAGATGGCAGTCACTCTGGGGAATTGTAAACGGAATTGATTATGATGTATGGAATCCTGCTACAGACTCACAGGTGTACAAGAATTACAGTGTCGACAATTTCCGTGAACTGAAGAAGATCAACAAGGTTGAACTTCAGAAGGAATGTGGACTTCCACAGGATGATAAGCAGTTTGTGATCGGTATTATATCCAGACTGACAGACCAGAAGGGACTTGATCTGGTTGATCGCATTATGAATGATATCTGTTGTGATGGTGTCCAGTTCATCGTTCTTGGAACTGGTGACAGCAGATATGAAGATATGTTCCGTTATTATCAGGGCATTCATCCTGCAAAGGTTTCTGCGAATATTTATTATTCGGATGAAAGATCCCATAAGATGTATGCGGGTTGTGATGTTATGCTTGTCCCATCCAGATTTGAGCCATGTGGTCTGACCCAGTTAATGGCACTTCGTTATGGAACAGTTCCGATCGTAAGAGAGACTGGTGGTCTGAAAGATACAGTAGAACCATATAACCAGTTTGAGAATACAGGTACAGGTTTCTCATTTGCAAATTACAATGCATATGAGCTGTTAGATGCGATCAACTATGCAAAGGAAGTTTATTATAACAACAAAGACGCATGGTATGGTATTCAGGAGCGTGGCATGAGAATGGATTACTCCTGGTACAATTCAGCAAAGATCTATAACGATCTTTACAATTCATTATAAAAACAAACGGTCAAACTCATTTTTCATAAATGAAAAATCAGGCAGAAGATGTTGCGATACATTTTCTGCCTTTTTACCGCAGAACATATAGATCTGGGGCTGCGGTCGTACAAAAATAGGTGGATCTGCGCAGGAAAGGTGGTTTCATATGGCTTTTGACGGAGTTGTAATATCAAATGTTGTAAGTGATCTGAAAAAGAAATTAGTGGATGGAAGGATCTATAAGATCTACCAGCCGGAAAATGATGAACTGAATATTATTATAAAAAACAACAGGGAGAATTACCGCTTACTGTTATCTGCAGATGCAAGTCTGCCTCTGATCTATCTGCTGCCGGTGCCTAAGGAGAATCCGATGACAGCTCCGAATTTCTGTATGCTGCTTCGTAAGCATATCGGAAATGGCAGGATCGTAGATGTCTGCCAGCCGGGCTTTGAACGTATCGTGGAATTCACGATCGAGCACCTCGATGAGATGGGAGATCTGTGCAAAAAGAAGCTTATTATAGAAATCATGGGTAAGCACAGTAATATTATCTTCACGGATGCGGATGGAATGATAATTGATAGTATCAAGCATATATCCCATCTGGTAAGCTCGGTGAGAGAGGTCCTTCCAGGTAAAGCTTATGTATATCCACCGTCCGGTGATAAGCGTTCTCCATATGATGCAGATCAGGATTATTTTGCATCTTCGGTATATACAAAGCCTGTGACTGTTACAAAGGCAATTTATACCTCAGTTACAGGTATTTCACCCCTGATCGCAAATGAGCTTTGTTATCGTGTGGGAATCGATGGCGGACAGTCAACAGCAGCGTTAACGGATATTCAGAAAGAGAAGCTGTACCAGGAATTTGAGAAAATGGTTTCCGATATAAAGACAGAAAACTATGTGCCGAATATTGTATATGATGGGTATATTCCGGTTGAATTTTCATCAGTAAGACTCAGTATGTATCAGGATTATCAGGTAGAAGATAAGGATGAAATTTCAAAGGTTTTAGATGAGTATTACTTTAAGAAGAGCAAGGTAACAAGAATCCGGCAGAAATCAGCAGATCTGCGGAAAATCATCTCAACTGCGATTGAAAGAGCCAGCAAGAAATATGATCTGCAGTTAAAGCAGATGAAGGATACCGAAGGTCGGGAGAAATATAAGGTATATGGTGAGCTGATCAATACCTATGGATATGGAGTGGAGCAGGGAACAAAGAGCTTCCGTGCATTGAATTATTACACAAATGAAGAAATCGAAATTCCACTCGATCCGACAATATCGGTGCTTGAGAATGCCAAACGGTATTTTGCAAAGTACAACAAGCAGAAGCGGACATATGAGGTGTTAGAAAAGCTGACTGTTGAGACCAGACATGAATTGGAATATCTACAATCGGTTCAGACATTTATCGATATGACACTGGATGAAAATGCGTTAGCTCAGGTAAAAGAAGAGCTGATGATCAGCGGATATATCAAGGGAAGATATGGCAAAAAAGGGGATAAGCATACCAGCAAGAGCAAGCCATATCACTATATATCATCTGATGGTTTTCATATATATGTCGGCAAGAATAATCTGCAGAATGATGAACTGACATTTAAGTTTGCAAATGGCGGGGACATGTGGTTCCATGCAAAGAAGATGCCGGGCTCGCATGTGATCGTACGGATGGAGGGAGCAGAAGAACTTCCGGATCAGACCTATGAAGAGGCGGCAAGGCTTGCAGCATATTATTCGTCTGGAAGAGAGAATCCAAAGGTGGAGATCGACTATACAAAACGGATGAATCTGAAGAAGCCGGCAGGAGCCAAACCGGGATTTGTCATCTATCATACGAATTATTCAATGATAGCAGAACCGGTGATCCGTGGAATAGAAGAAGTAACGAGATAAAATATTTGATTTTTTATGGCGGTTGAAGTATAATATAGTATCCATTGTTTTAAGGAGAATGTGATTTTTATGATTAAGAGCATGACAGGTTTTGGACGAAGCGAAGTCGTTTCCGGAGCCCGTAAGATAGTTGTGGAGATTAAGGCTGTTAATCACAGGTTTTGCGAGATCAATGTAAAAACACCAAAGAAACTGAGTTTTTTTGAAACAACTATAAGAGCATATTTAAAGAAGTATATAGAACGTGGTAAGGTAGATGTCTTTATCACTTATGAAGATCTGACCGAGACAAATGTCTCAGTAAAATATAATAAAGAGTTGGCAGAGGAATATGTTGGCTATATGAATCAGATGGCAGCAGATTTTAATCTTACAAATGATATCAGTCCATCGATTATATGCAGACTTCCGGAGGTTTTTATTCTGGAAGAGCAGACAGTAGATGAAGATGAGTTATGGAGCCTGATACAAGGTGCACTTGACGAGGCGGCTGATAAGTTTGTGAAGTCAAGAATGGTGGAAGGTGAGAACCTGAAGGTTAATCTGCTGGAGAAGCTTGACAATATGACGGCTGCAGTCGATTATATTGAAGAAGTATCGCCGGAGCTTATAACAGCTTATCGTCAGAAATTGATCGACAAGATTTCAGAACTGATTGATAGCTCAGCAATCGATGAGAACCGGATTGCAACCGAGGTTGTTATATATGCGGATAAAATCTGTGTAGATGAGGAAACGGTTCGTCTGAAGAGCCACATTGACAGCACCAGAAAGATTCTGGAGGCAGGTGGAAGTGTTGGAAGAAAACTTGATTTTATTGCGCAGGAGATGAACAGAGAGGCGAATACGATCCTTTCCAAGGCAAACTCACTGGATGTATCAAACCGTGCGATCGAATTAAAGACGGACATTGAAAAAGTCAGAGAACAGATACAGAATTTGGAGTAAAAAAGATGGGAAACAGAGGTTCATTAATTGTAATTTCAGGTTTTTCCGGAGTCGGAAAAGGTACCGTTGTAAAGAGACTGGTGTCTGATTATGGATATGAATTATCGATATCAGCAACAACCAGAAGTCCACGGACCGGAGAAGAACATGGAAGAGAATACTTTTTCATGGATAAGAGCGAATTTGAGAATCTGATTGATTATGGCGGATTTATCGAGTGGACACAATATGTTGAGAATTACTATGGTACACCAAGAAAATTTGTGGAAGAAAGTCTGAATCAGGGTAAAAATATTATCCTTGAGATAGAAGTCATGGGTGCTATGAAGATCAAAGAACAGTACCCTGATGCATTGCTGATCTTTATCAGTGCGCCGAGCATTGACAGCCTGCGCGACAGACTGCGGGGCAGAGGAACGGAAGCAGAGGATGTAATTCTGAAGCGTTTAAAGAAAGCAACAGAAGAGTCTGCAGACATGGATAAATATGACTACATAGTGATCAATGATGATCTGGAAGAATGTATACAGACAGTGAATTCAGTGATCGTAGGCTATGCATGCAGAACATCAAATAATCAGGCTTATATAAAAGAAATAAGAGATGACCTGAAAGGCATCTGGTAAGAAAAAATATAGAAAGGGGATATAATTTTATGTTACATCCATCATACACAGACTTAATGGCAGTTGTAAATTCAGAGGTTGAACCTGGAGAACATCCGGTAGTTCAGAGCAGATATTCTATCGTGCTTGCAACTGCTAAGCGCGCAAGAGAGATAATAGCAGGACAGGAGCCACTTGTAAATACAGCAAGCAATAAGCCTTTATCCATAGCAGTTGATGAGCTTTACAGCGGCAAAGTAAAGATTGTCGGTGACGACGAAGAAGATAACTAATAAAAAAAGAGGTTGTTGCATTTTTGCGCAACCTTTTTCTTTTCTAAAAAGGAGAGCAGCATATGAAAGCAAGCGAATTATTAAAGGGACTGCAGTATTCGGTTATCTGCGGAGATGAAGATATTGAGATAAAAGAGATTTATAATGATTCCAGAAAAGTTGGAGCACAGGGATTGTTTTTCTGTATAGTGGGAGCCAAGTTTGATGGGCATGAATATATAAAAGATGTAACAGAAAAAGGAGCTGTCTGTCTGATCGTCCAGAAGGATGTAAATCCAGTTCCGGGCGTGTTGATCGTAAAGGTTGAAAGTACCCGGTATGCGATGGGAATCATCAGCAGCAATTTTTATGGAAATCCTTCGTCCAAGCTGACAGTGATCGGCATTACAGGAACAAAGGGCAAGACAACAACAACATATATGATCCGTGAGATGCTGATGAGTGCAGGACACAAGACTGGACTGATCGGAACGATCGAGATCATGGATGGAAAAGAAGTCATACCGGCGAACAATACGACACCGGAATCCATGATCGTGCATAAGAAGTTAAAGGACATGCTCGACAATGGCTTAGACAGTGTTGTTATGGAAGTGTCTTCACAGGGATTGATGCTTGACCGTGTGGCAGGGGTTGATTTTGATTACGGTATTTTCTCAAACCTTTCCAGAGATCATATCGGACCAAATGAACATAAGACATTTGAAGAATATGCAATGTGGAAAAGCAAATTATTCACGATGTGCAAAACGGGTATCTTCAATGCAGATGATGCATATGTAGATATGATGACAGAGCATGCAGCCTGCAAGATCGTGACCTATGGAATTCATGGCGATTATGATTACAAGGCAAACGATCATAATCTGTATAACAAAGACGGACATCTGGGTATTGGTTATCATTTGTCTGGAAAATTAAATGGTGATGTTCTGGTTAATCTTCCGGGTAATTTCAGTATTTATAATTCACTGGCAGCGATTGCAGTTGCAGATCTGATGGGCGTTCCATTTGACAAGATACAGGCAATCCTGAAAACGATCAAGGTAAAGGGAAGAGTAGAACTGATCCCAATCTCAGACAAATTCACGATCATGATCGACTATGCACATAATGCAGTCAGTCTTGAAAGCATTTTGGAAACATTGCGTGAATATAATCCTGGCAGACTGGTCAGCCTGTTTGGATGTGGAGGAGACCGTTCCAAAGAGAGAAGATTTGAGATGGGCGAGGTTTCCGGAAATATGGCAGATCTCACGATCATAACATCGGATAATCCAAGATCAGAAGATCCACAGGCAATCATCAATGATATAAAAACAGGAATCGATAAGACAACAGGAAAATATGTAGAGATCATTGACCGGAAGGAAGCAATTCGGTATGCGATCATGCATGCGGAACCGGGCGATGTGATCGTACTTGCAGGTAAAGGACATGAGGATTATCAGGAGATCAAGGGTGTGAAATATCACATGGATGAGAGAGACCTGATCCGGGAGATACTGGAGGAAGAAGATGTTACCAAGATATGCGGATATAATAATCGATATTTCGCATGAAGCCATTGACCGGCCGTTTCAATACCGGATACCGGATGAATTACAGGAAAAAATCCAGATAGGAAGCATGGTTAAAATCCCATTTGGCAGAGGCAACCACCTTCGTACAGGATATGTGATCGGTTTTTCGGATCAGACGGAATATCAGCCGGATCGGATCAAGAAGATTGCAGAACTTTGTGATCGGTCGGTTCCGGTGGAAGGACGACTGCTTGCGCTCGCTGCATGGATCCGGGAGAACTATGGATCTACAATGATCAATGCAATCCGCATGGTAATGCCGGTAAAGAAGACGATCCGGCAGTTGACGGATCAGATGGTTGTGCTGACGGATCAGATGGATGCAGAACAGTTAGCACAGGTCAGAGAACAATATCAGAAAAAACATGCACAGGCGAAGCTGCGGCTGCTACAGGCGCTGGAAGAAGTGCCGGAACGGTATCTGTCAATGGATATTGTCAGACAGAGACTGAATATCTCTTCGGTTACACTGAAAGCGATGCAGCAGGAAAAAGTCATCGCAGTCATCAGCAAAGAACGATATCGGACGGCGGGGATTTATGACTATAAAGAGGAATTTCAGATCACTTTAAACAAAGAACAGCAGATTGTAGTAGATGAGATAACCCATGATATGGAACAGGGACATCAACAGACTTATCTGTTGCATGGAATTACCGGCAGCGGTAAGACAGAAGTCTATGTGAATATTGTAAAGAAAACAGTGGAGATGGGAAAACAGGCGATCGTTCTGATCCCGGAAATTGCACTGACATATCAGACCGTACGGTATTTTCGGAATTACTTTGGAGACCGGGTGACAATCCTGAATTCCAGATTGAGTGATGGAGAAAAATATGACCAGTTCATGCGGGCAAAGAACGGGGATGTAGATGTTGTGATCGGTCCACGTTCGGCATTATTTGCACCATTTCAGAATCTGGGGATCATTATTATAGATGAGGAACACGAATCAAGTTATAAGAGTGATTATCCGCCGAAGTATCATGCCAGAGAGACAGCAGTAAAAAGGGCGGAGCTTGAACATGCAAGTGTACTGCTTGGTTCGGCAACTCCGTCCGTTGAGAGTTATCACAAGGCACTTAACGGGACATATCGTTTGCTTGAACTGCATGAACGTGCAGGAAGCGGACAACTCGCAAAGACATCAATCGTTGACCTGAGAAAGGAATTAAAAGCAGGAAACCGATCGATCATAAGTCGGGAACTTGCAGATGATATCGCGGATCGGCTTGCCCGCAGGCAGCAGGTAATGTTGTTTATCAATAAAAGAGGATATAACAGTTTCGTGTCATGCAGAAGTTGTGGGGAGGCACTGAAATGTCCACACTGTGATGTCGGCCTGACCAGACATGGAAATAATCAGATGATCTGTCATTATTGTGGATTCCAGATGCCTCAGCCAAAAGTATGTCCTTCCTGTCATTCAGGGTTGATCGGCGGATATGGAACCGGAACTCAGAAGGTGGAGGAAGAGGTACAGAGATTGTTTCCGCAGGCGAGGATCCTTCGTATGGATAAGGATACGACAACTGCGAAGAATGCACATGAACAGATCCTGGAAAAGTTTGGAAACGGAGAAGCTGATATTCTGGTCGGAACACAGATGATCGTAAAAGGACATGATTTTGCAAATGTAACACTGGTTGGGATCATTCTTGCAGACCTTACACTGTTTCAGAATGATTACCGTGCAGGAGAACGGACTTTTGATCTGATCACCCAGGCGGCAGGAAGAGCCGGAAGAGGGGAACAGCCGGGAAAGGTTGTGATCCAGACCTATAAGCCGGAGCATTATGCGATAAAAGCAGCAGCCGGACAGGATTATTCCTATTTTTATAAAGAAGAAGAGGCATATCGGGGACTGATGAAATATCCACCGGAATGGAATATGATGGTGGTATTGATGGTAAGTTCAGATGAAGCCTTTCTGGATCAGATGGCGGAGGATATCTGTGATTATATCAGAAGCTGTTCGGTAGATGACCGGAACATGAAGATAATCGGACCGTCTGCTCCGGTAATTGCAAAAATCCGTGATATTTACAGAAGGGTTGTCTATATTAAGAATTATCGGTATAATGAGCTGGTGGTTTTAAAAGATCAGATAGAACAATATATATCAGAGAAAAAAGAAGTTCAGGATTTAAGTCTTCAATTTGACTTTAATCCTTTAAATATGTATTAAGGAGAGAACAAGAGATGGCAACAAGAAAGATAAGAATCGATGGCGACAGTATTTTAAGAAAGATATGTAAGCCTGTTACGGAGATGACTCCACGGTTATCTCAGTTGATCGATGATATGTTTGATACTATGTATGAGGCAAATGGTGTCGGGCTTGCAGCGCCACAGGTTGGAATTGTAAAGAGGATCGTTGTAATTGATATCGGAGATGAGCATCCATTGACGCTTATTAATCCTGAGATTATAGAGACGTCCGGCGAGCAGACCGGAGACGAGGGGTGTCTGAGCCTTCCGGGAAAGGTTGGACAGGTGACAAGACCGATGCATGTTGTCTGTAAAGCACTGGATCGTGATATGAATGAGATCACGGTAACAGGTGAAGGCCTTCTGGCACGGGCAATCTGCCATGAGACAGACCATCTGGAGGGTATCTTATATAAAGATAAAGTAGAAGATGGCTTATACGAGACAGAATAAAAGAATTACCAGATGACTATAAGGAGGCAGAGATAATCGTATGAATATTATATATATGGGAACCCCTGAATTTGCAGTAAAGCCTTTGCAGGCAATCGTAGATGCAGGACACAAGGTTCTTGCATGTTTTACGCAGCCGGATAAACCGAAGGGAAGAGGAAAAACACTTCAGCCAACACCTGTTAAGGAAAAGGCACTTTCCCTTGATATACCAGTTTATCAGCCGGTAAAACTCAGGGAGGAAGAAAATGTTCAGATTATCCGGGATTATCAGCCGGATGCTATCGTTGTAGCAGCCTATGGACAGATCCTTCCGGAATCTATCTTAAATATTCCACAGTACGGATGCATCAATATTCATGCGTCACTGCTTCCAAAATACAGAGGAGCAGCTCCGATTGAGTGGACGATCATTAATGGTGAGACAGAATCCGGTGTTACTACGATGTATATGGCAAAGGGATTAGATACCGGAGATATGATCGAAAAGACGGTTGTTCCGATCGCAGATACCGATACCGGAGTTACGCTTCACGATAAACTTGCAGACGCAGGTGCAGAGCTGATCCTGTCTACACTTTCAAAGCTTGAAGACCATACAGCTATACGGACACCACAGGATGATTCGTTAAGCTGTTATGCATCCATGCTGAAGAAAGAAATGGGAGAGCTTGATTTTACAAAAGATGCAGCTTCTCTGGAACGACTGATCCGTGGGTTACAGCCATGGCCGGTTGCTTATACGAAGATGAATCAGAAGACTGTACGGATCTATGAGGCTTCCGTTTGTGAACAACCGGAGGAGGCATTGGAGGATGGAACACAGATCGTTCCGGGAATGATCGTTCGTGTTACGAAGAAAAACTTTACGGTTGCATGTGGAAATGGAGCATTAATGATAAGAAAGCTTCAGCCGGAAGGCAAGAAGCCGATGGATTGTGCAGCATTTCTTGCAGGAAATAAACTTAAGACAGGTCAGATGATATATGAGTAAAACTTCAAGAGAGATCGTTCTGGATATTCTGCTTGATATTGACCGTAATGATCGATTTGCAGGGGATGCTCTAGGTGGAGCACTCCGGGCAAATCAGTTTATGAATAAAAAAGAACGTGCTTACATCAGCCGGTTGACGGAGGGTGTAACAGAGCAGAAGATCAGATTGGATTATATTCTTAATCAATTTTCAAAAACAAAAATTAAAAAATGTAAGCCGGTCATCCGCTGTATTTTACGGATGGCAGTATATGAGATTTTTTATATGGATGCAGTACCGGATGAAGCTGCCTGTAATGAATATGTGAACCTGACAGGAAAAAGAGGGTTCCGGACATTAAAAGGGTATGTAAATGGCGTGCTCCGGAGTGTATGCAGGAACAAGGCGGCAATTACTTATCCTTCCATGGAGGATGGTGTAGAATCATATTTGTCTGTGAAATATTCAGTTCCGGAGGAGCTGGTGGGATTTCTGTTAAAGGAATACAGTACAGACCAGTTAGAGCAGATTCTACAGGCAGGCGAGCAGGAGCGTGGCACAACGATCCGTGTAAATACGATGCAAACGACAACGGAGAAATTTCGGAATATTCTGATCGAAAAAGGCATAAAAGTAGAAAAAGGATATTATAATCAGACGTCCCTGATTATTTCAGGATATGATTATATCCGTACGGTTCCGGGATTCCATGAAGGCCTGTTTACGGTTCAGGATGAGAGCTCCAGCCTGCAGGTGCTTGCAGCAGGGATCAGATCGGGTGATGTGATCCTTGATGTCTGTGCAGCTCCCGGCGGAAAGACCATGTATGCGGCAGAACAGACCGGAGAACGGGGACATGTATATGCGCGTGATATCTCAGAAGAAAAGGTTGATAAGATCGATGAGAATTTGGAACGGTTAGAGCTTCATAACGTATCAACAAAGGTATGGGATGCAGCGGTTCCGGATCCGGATATGATTGAGAAAGCAGATGTTGTTCTTGCAGATCTTCCCTGTTCCGGACTTGGTGTTATGGCGAGAAAAAATGATATTAAATATCATGTAACAGAGGATATGGTAAGAGAACTTGCAGCAATACAAAAGACGATTCTGGATGTCTGTGCCGTCTATGTAAAACCGGGAGGGGCACTGATCTATTCAACCTGTACGATCGACCGGATCGAGAATGAAGAAAACGTGACAGCATTTTTAAAGGCACATGAAGAGTACGAACTGGAAAGCCTTTCTGACTATATGCCGGAATGTTTAAAAAAACGTGCAGAAAAAGGGTATATCACTTTGCTGCAGGGAGTGGATCACTGCGATGGATTTTTTATTTCAAGATTGCGCAGACGAAAATAGCAGATAAGAAAATTGATGCCGGAGAGCAGAGCACTTTTCCGGTTATTCTATGGTTCAGGAAGAGAAAGATATGTTTACAGAGATAGAAGATATAAAAAAACTGGATATCCGCTCCATGATGTTTGATGAACTGGCAGTCTGGGTAAAGGCAGTCGGACAGCCGGCATTCCGTGCAAAACAGATATTTGAATGGGTGCATGAAAAAGGAATTGCAGATGCGGAAGAAATGACAAATGTTCCAAAGAAACTGATCGAGGAGATTAAAAAGCAGGGCATGCATGGTGTAGAAGAGGTGACCAGACTGGTATCGAAACAGGATGGAACCAATAAATTTCTATTCCGTTTACAGGATGGAAATGTATTGGAAAGTGTGCTGATGCAGTATAAGCATGGAAACTCCGTCTGTATTTCTTCTCAGGTCGGATGCCGTATGGGATGCCGGTTCTGCGCCTCTACAATAGGCGGTCTGATTCGGAATCTGGAAGCATCAGAGATGCTTGATCAGATCTATGCGATCGAACGGATCACAGGAGAACGCGTGTCAAATATTGTTGTAATGGGAACCGGAGAGCCTCTGGATAATTATGATAATCTGATTCGTTTCATCCGGATCATCAATGACGAGCGGGGCAAAAATATCAGCCAGAGAAATATTACGGTTTCAAGCTGCGGACTGGTTCCACAAATAAAAAAACTGGCAGACGAGGAACTTTCTATTACATTTGCTTTGTCTCTTCATAGTCCGACCGATGAAGACAGAAGAAAGCTGTTGCCGATTGCAAATAAGTATTCGATCGCAGAACTGATGGAAGTATGCAGGTATTATTTTGAAAAAACAGGCAGAAGGGTAACCTTTGAATATTCATTGGTAAAGGATGAAAATGATACACCGGAGCATGCATATAAGCTGGCGGAGCTTCTAAAAAATATGCACGGACATGTGAATCTGATTCCGGTAAATCCGATCAAAGAGCGTGAGTATTGTCGTTCACTCGGTGATTCTGTTGAAAAATTCAAATATATACTTGAAAAGAAAGATATAAATGTTACAATAAGAAGAAGTATGGGCAGAGATATTGATGCTGCCTGTGGACAGCTTCGAAGAAAATATGAAGAGGCAAAAGAGACTTTTTAGACGGGAGGCATCAGATGAGATCGGATGGTAGAACAGACATCGGTAAGAAACGAGCCCAGAATCAGGACAGCATTTTCTTTTGTGATGAGCCAGTTGGACCACTGCCAAATCTGTACATAGTAGCAGACGGTATGGGGGGGCATAAAGCTGGTGATGTTGCATCAAGGACTGCGATTGAATGTGTAACAGAATATATAAAAGAAAGCACGTTGAACAATTCGGTATCCGTTCTAAAAAGAGCGATTGTTTATGCAAATGATAAGATATACAGAATGGCAAGGGAGAACGAAGATCTGAAAGGGATGGGAACGACCCTTGTGGCGGCTGTATGTGAGGAAGATGCCCTGTATGTTGCAAACATCGGGGACAGCCGGCTGTATTTTATAGATAATGATATCAGACAGGTAACTCTGGATCATTCCCTTGTGGAGGAATTGATACGATCCGGACAGTTAGACAGAAATAAAGGTAGAAATCACCCCGAAAAAAATATAATAACCAGAGCACTGGGAATATCAGATAAGGTCATGATCGATTTCTTTGAGTTAGATATGAAGGAAAATGACAGGATTTTGTTATGTTCAGATGGCTTGACCAATATGATCGAGGATGATGAGATAAAAGAAATCGTGATGGAAGACAGCGGGGATATTACAGCAGCGGTTGAAAAATTGATTGACAGAGCGAACTATTACGGAGGAAAAGATAATATCTCCGTTGTGGTTGCTGTAAAATAGTGAGAGGTGTAAACATGTTAAATCCAGGAATGATACTCAGTAATCGTTATGAGATAATAGAATTGATCGGTACGGGCGGAATGTCTGAGGTTTATAAGGCAAAATGCCATGTGCTGAACCGATATGTAGCAATAAAAGTTTTAAAGCCGGAATTCAGTTCCGATGTGAATTTTGTAACAAAATTCAGGATCGAGGCGCAGTCAGCAGCCGGATTATCCCATCCGAATATCGTAAATGTATATGATGTCGGGGAGGACAATGGCATTTACTATATCGTAATGGAACTGGTAGAAGGAATTACCTTAAAGGAATATATTCAGGAAAAGGGAAGACTGAAATCAGATGAGGCAATTAATATTGCGATCCAGATCGCACAGGGACTGGAAGTAGCCCATCAGAATCATACGATCCACAGAGATATAAAGCCACAGAATATTATTGTGTCAAAAAATGGCGGAATCAAGGTTACAGATTTTGGTATTGCAAGAGCAGCTTCTTCCAACACTATGACAGCAAATGCCATGGGAAGTGTTCATTATATTTCCCCGGAGCAGGCAAGAGGCGGCTTCAGTGATGAAAGAAGTGATATTTATTCGCTTGGTATCACTATGTATGAAATGGTAACCGGACATGTGCCATTTGAGGGAGAGAATAATGTTGCGGTTGCATTGATGCATATACAGGGTGAGATGATCTCCCCTAGAGAATATTATCCGGACATACCGACGAGTCTGGAAAAGATTATTTTGAAATGTACACAGAAGAAGGCAGAGCGCAGATATCTGACAGCAAGTGCTTTGATCGCAGATCTGAAGCGCGTGCAGGCAAATCCGGATATTGATTGTGTTGTTGTGCCTCCAATCGTGCCAAGTTCGCCAACGGTTGAAATGACCTCGGATGAAATGAAAGCAATCAAAGAAGGAAGGCAGATGAATGAGCCGGTGTTGGATGAGGAAGATCTGGAACCGGAAGAGCATCCGGAAGACACACCGATCATACCACCTTCCAAATTTGATAATCTGTTTGATGATGACGACGATGAGGAGGATAACGAGGAAGAACTCAGACAGCCGGAAGATGATGACGATGCAGAACTGGATGAGCTGGATCCAAAACTGAAAAAGATCATTATGATATCAAGTATTGCAGTTGTAGTTATCATTGCAATCCTTGTTGCATTATTGATTTCTAAGATTGCCGGTTTCAAGCTATTCTCCGGAAAGAAGGATACGACAGATACACCGACGACTACGGAAGCAACAGAAAGTACTGACGATACAGATGAGAACAGTGATGCCAGTACAGATGATGTTACTACAAGTGAACAGGCAACGATTCCAATGGTCAATGTAGTAGGTCTGTATAAAACAGCAGCAGAAGAAGAACTGAAAAAAGCAGGATTCACAAACTATACATTTGAAACAAAGAAGGACAATGACGTTCAGGAGGGCTATGTAATCAGTCAGAGCGTAGACGAAGGAACGGCGGTCTCAGCAGATGAGGAGATTGTTGTAACGGTTTCAGAAGGCAAGGAAGATAAAGAAGTTCCGAATGTCAGAGGATATTCCGATGACCAGGCAACAACCTTGCTTACAGAAGCAGGCTTTACGGTTACCCATGGTTATGAATATGACGATACAGTAGAGAAAAATTATGTAATCAGTCAGTCGCCGGAAGCAAAGACAATGCAGCCGGAGGGTTCTACTGTTAAGATCATTGTCAGCAATGGTAAAGAGGTACAGGATGTACCGGTGCCAAATCTGGTAGGTAAGACAGAGAAGGAAGCAGAATCTCTGCTGAGTGATGCAGGACTGGTTGGAAATCCAAGCCATGCAAACAGTAATGATGTAAAAGCAGGAAAGGTGATCAGCCAGGAAATTGATGCAGACAGTAAGGTAGAAGAAGGTTCAACGATCAATTATGTGATCAGTGACGGACCGGAAACAGTTTCCTATACAGTTAAATTTACAGGTGCTATCACAAATGCAGGATATGATTTTGAGGCAGCAGGTAATGTATCAGTGACCGTATCTTATACGATCGGAGATGCAACTTATAAGATATATTCCGGAGCAGCCGGAGAGGAGTCCTTCCCACTGGATATCGGCGGAGCAGATTCCATCAGCGGTTTATCAGAGGATTCCGGTACATTTACGGTTATGATCACAGATTCAGAAGGACAGGATGTAACATCAAGCTTTAACACCAGTGGTTTATCAGCATCCTTTACAAAGGAATAGGTGCAGGTATGACAGGTAAGATCATAAAAGGCATTGGTGGTTTCTACTATGTTGTCTGTGAAAACGGCATCACATATGAATGTAAAGCAAAGGGTGTCTTCCGGAATCGGAAGATTAAACCTTTGGTAGGCGATAATGTTGAGATAGAGATATTAGATGAAGAGAAGAATCTGGGCAATATTGAAGATATATTGCCCAGATTTAACTGGTTAAACAGACCTGCAGTTGCAAACGTAGATCAGACTGTAATTATTTTTGCAGTGTCTGCACCAGCACCTAACTTCAATCTGCTTGACCGCTTTCTGATCAATATGGAGCAGCATGAGGTTCCTACAGTGATCTGCTTTAATAAAGTGGATCTGGAGGGCTTTCGTCAGAGTGAAGATATATGCAGATCTTATACAAAGAGTGGCTATGAGGTATTGTTTATCAGTGCCGAAAGCGGCTATGGGATTGATGTGTTAGAAGCAGTTATAAAAGGGAAAACAACGGTATTTGCAGGACCTTCAGGTGTAGGCAAGTCATCGACACTGAATTCATTATTTCCGGATGCCAATGTGCAGACGGGAGGTTTAAGTGAAAAGATCCAGCGTGGAAAACATACAACGAGACATTCAGAGCTGATGTTTGTAGATGATGATACTTATATTATGGATACACCGGGTTTCAGTTCGTTATATACAGAAGGAATCGAAGCAGAAGATCTGAAGCTGTATTTTCCTGAGATTGCAGCATATACAGGAACCTGTAAATTTAACATGTGTAATCACATCAGTGAACCGGGATGCCTGGTAAAGAAAGCTGTCAGCGATGGCAGAATCAGTAAGATGCGGTATGATGATTATGTTATGATATACAATGAATTAAAGGAAAAGAGGAAATGGTAATGTTAAAGCTGTCCCCATCAGTATTGTCTGCGGATTTTGGACATCTGGCAGAAGATATACAGATCATAGATCAGGCAGGAAGTGAATATATTCATCTGGATGTTATGGATGGGTCCTTTGTGCCGAATATTTCATTTGGAGCACCGGTTATCAAGAGTGTTCGTCCGGTATCTGATAAGGTGTTTGATGTTCATCTTATGATTGATGAACCGGTGCGTTTCTTACAGGATTATAAGAATTGTGGAGCAGATATCGTAACAGTACATGCAGAAGCCTGCAAGCACCTTCACAGAACCATCGCAGCCATAAAAGAGCTGGGAATGAAAGCCGGAGTTGCATTAAATCCTGCAACACCATTATCGGTACTTGATTATGTATTAGAGGATGTAGATATGATTCTGATCATGTCAGTAAATCCGGGCTTTGGAGGGCAGAAGTTTATTCCATCTTCCCTTCGGAAGATTACAGAGACCAGAGCACTGTTAAACAGCCGTGAACTTCAGACAGATATTCAGGTAGACGGCGGTGTCACTCTTTCTAATGTGGCTGAGATCATTCAGGCAGGTGCAAATGTATTAGTTGCCGGATCTGCAGTATTCAAGGGAGATAAGGTTGAGAATGTAAAAGCCTTCCATAAGATTTTTTCAGAAATACAATAGAAAGTAATAAAAAGGCAGAAAGCAGATCTGCTGTCTGCCGGAACAGGTAACAGGATATATGAATCGATATTTAGTTGTTACAGGAGGAACCGTTTCAAAAAAAGTGCTTGAAACGGTTCTTTCCGATTATGATTTTCAAAAAATAATAGCATGTGATAAAGGACTTGAAATCTGTCAGGAATGTGACATACTTCCGGATCTGGTTATTGGAGATTTTGATTCGGCAAAGACAGATATTGTAGCATCATATCGGGAAAAGACAGAATTTCTGGATCTGGATACACATAAGGATTTTACAGATACCCATGTTGCGATTTCTTATATACTGGAGCAGGAGATCAGACCGGATGAAGTAATTCTGGTTGGAGCAACCGGAACCCGTATGGATCATACTCTTGCCAATATTGGCTTATTAAAGCAGTTTGCAGAGTTCGGAATATCGGCATATCTGATCGACGAGCATAACAGGATCACGATGACAGCACACCAACATATCGTGAAGCGTACCGATGCATACAGATATGTGTCACTGCTTCCATATACGGAACAGGTGACCGGTGTAACACTTCAGGGTTTTTATTATAATGCACAGGGGCTTACATTGAAGCTTGGAGAAAGCATCGGCGTCAGCAATGAGCTGATTGCAGAGTGCGGTCTAATCGAATTTGAATCCGGATTATTAATTGTAATTGAAAGCCGTGATTGAGATAGAGTCATTATGTATATCTGTCTAAACGATATACAAGATCAAATAATAATAAAATGCAGTATTAAAGAATAAAAGGAAATAAAAAAGATACTCTGAAAGCAAAGGACCAGTGTAATCCCGTGATCAGAGTATCTTTTTATAATGCTTATTATCAGAATAATCTTTATTTTTTCTTAGAGTCTTTTTTCTGTTTTACTTTTTCAATCTTTGTCTTCTTGATCTCTTTTAATTTAGGCTCTTTTTTTGTCTGCTGTTCGTTTTTATCTGCCTTAGCTGTGTTCAGATCCACAGATTTCGGAGCAGAAGATTTATTTGCATCTGATTGCGAGATCTTATGTTCCAGCTCTGGCAGGCTCGCCTTATACTTTTCGGTGATCGGATCAGAGTACAGAGACATGTAGTAGCAGTAGAGTGCTTTATATTCTTCGGAGGTCTTATATCCATTTGTGTAGATATGACCGTGCATTTCGTCAAAGGAATCTGTAGTTAATTTCTTTGCAATATGAAGTCCGATATTAGAACAGTGACTTCCGATACGATCCAGACTGGTCAGGATATCTACAAGAGCAAAACCACCGTCGATATCGCAGTCTCCGGTCTGTAAACGGATAACATGGTGATCTTTGATGATCTCTTTTACCTCTGTGATTGACTGAGCAAGCGGCTCGATACGGGAGACAGCCGTTAAATCATCGTTTTTGAATGCCATAAAGGTTGTATCAATGATATTGGCTGTAGCCTGTAAGAGCGTATTGATCTCCATGGTTCCCTGTGTGGAGAAGGAGATTTTTTCATCGGTGATCTTTCTGCCGACGATCAGAAGATTTTCACAGTGGTCACCGATTCGTTCCAGGTCACTGACACTGTTTAATAATTCAGATGCCAGCTTTCGTTCGGATGAATGCAGCCGCTTGGAGGTAATCTTTAACAGATATTCGTTTAACGCACTTTCACATTTATCAATGAACATCTCATTTTCAAGAAGTTTTCCAGCAGTTTCTTCATTATATTCCGATAATAACTGACTTCCGAGTTCGAAGTTTTCCTTGATGGAGTCTGTCATGGAGAACATTACCTTCTGCGCCTGGGTAAGAGCAATGTTTGGTGTATCAAGAAGCATTGGATCGAGAGATGCAAGCTCTTTGTCAATTTTGGATTCTTTATCGTCGCCGATGATCTTACCGGTCAGATCTGCGATCTTATTTGCGAATGGAAGCAGCAGGATCGCAATGATAAAGTTAAACATAAAATGTAGGTTTGCAATTACACCACGGTTGATGATCTTATCTATGAATGGGAAGGTGATAAACAACTGAAGGCCATAGATCACAACAACGAAGAAAATCGCACCGATAATATTAAATAACAGATAGGACATGGCAACACGTTTTGCCTTTTTGTTTGCACCGATACTGCCGAGCAGGATGGCGAAACATTTTCCTATATTAATACCGATAATAATAGGGATCGCAGAACCATAGGAAACAACTCCTGTTGAGGATAATGCCTGAAGGATACCGACTGAAGCAGAGGAGCTCTGGATGATCGCTGTTAAGACAAGACCAATCAGGATACCAAGGAGTGGATTACTGAAAGAAATGAACAGATTCTGGAATGCTTCAGATTCTTTTAAAGGAGCGAACACAGCTTCCATTGTATTCATACCAAGGAATAAGATACCAAGACCGACTAAGATACCGGCGATATCTTTATGTTTTTTCTTATGGGCAAACAGAATGATAAAAGCACCAATACCGATCAGAACGGGTGCAAAAGAAGAAGGTTTTAATAATTTAAGAATAAACATATCTTCGCCAAGATCACCAAGACGTAAAATCTGTGCGGTTGCGGTACTACCGACATTGGCACCAAATACAACAGGGATCGCCTGACCAAGCTTCATGATACCGGCATTTACAAAACCGATCAGCATGATCGTAGTTGCTGCAGAACTCTGAATGATCGCTGTTACACCGGTACCAAGACCAAAGCCCTTAATGGCGCCGGTTGCCTGACTCTTACCAGTCGTCAGTTTTTCAAGTATCCGTTCCAGACTTCCTCCTGCCAGATTCTTCAGGGAATCGCCCATCATGTTCATTCCAAACAGGAACAGTCCTACACCTCCAAGTAAAGTCAGAATTGAAAAAAAGTCCACTTCCATATCCTCCTGTGAATAAAAATTACCTTCTGAATAAATGTTAAAATCATGTAATAACCATGTAAAATAAAATTTACATGCTTGGATATTATAACATAGATAGTTTTCTTGTTCTATATTTTTTATTAGGATGCTTACAAATTTGTAATAATATAATAGAAATAAAAAAGAAATATAGAAAAATTATATAAAAAGAGACTTGACACGAAGAAGCGGATAGTGAGAACATAAAGCAGTAAAAAATGATCGGAACCCGGGTGGGTTTGAAGGAGTCTTTGATATGAGCAGAAGCAAAAGAAAATATTTATTTCAGAATGATCAAAATACATTAAACGGGGCACTGCTGGCTGGAAATAATTCAATGGCAGAGATGCTGCTCTGGTCATTGGTCCTGCTGCCGCCGGTGATCGGAGTATATGGAGCCGGTGTGTGTGTTATCAATATTGGTCTGTTTGTCGGTACAACATTTGCCTGGTTGTTTCTGGTAAAGCGGCTCCGTTCTTATCGGGATCTTTCCCAGAAGACCATCGGAAGTATGTGGGAATTTTTATATGACAGATACCGGTCGGTTATATTAAAGGACAGCTTTCTTGTTGTATGGCTGCTGATCCTTCTGTCTATGACTGCAGCATTGCTGGAATATGGGAGTAAGGTGATCAGCAAGACGGTTGGCATGGAATATCACTGGGTTGCCGTAGGAATCGTGGTGAGCTTAAGCATTTATATGTGTATACTCGGAAATAAAGTAAGAAGTGTAATAAGGAGTATCTTCTATATAATATTGCTGTTTGTATTCTTTGTGCTGGTCATCAGTTTGTTTATGGTAAATAAACCATCGGAGCTTCTCGATATTTATGGAAAGCTGCATATGAAGGGCGGAACTAGTGTATATCTGAATATTCTGTATTATAACGGCACACAGACCGGTGTTACATATATTATATCCATGGTCGGTATGGGACTTGGCTGTCTTGGACTTCCATTTTTATTTAATGGAGCATTTGAAGCAAAGGACAGTCATGAGCTGGATCGTGGACGGGTGTTGTCAATCCTGTATACAGGCGTGATGATTGTTGTGATCAGTGTCTGGTCATTGTTAAATGCAGTATGTATCTATCCGTTAAAGGTGACGCTTGATTCTGGAATTGACGAACTGCTCCGGACTTATATTGCAGCCTTATGTCATAAGCTGGAAGTTCCGACAGAGATCCGATATGTTATACTTGGAGTTTTGGTTATTACGCTGTTGTGTCTGACCGAGCGTATATTTGCAATGAGTATGGAAGTAGCTCGGGGACTTCTGCCAAAAATGAAATGGATCAGGAATGAAAAACAGCAGAATGTGGCAGATATAGGCCTGCTGGTTATTCTTTCAGGCGCATTACTGGTGATCGTCGGTATATGGAAGCCGGAGTATCAGAAACTGATCACGGTTTCATGGGAGTATGCATCTGCAATGGCAGCTCCATGTATATTGGCAGTTGTCTGGCGAGCAGCAAGCAGACCGGGAATTTTTGCAGGACTGTTTACAGGGCTTGCGGTTTGTTCTGTCTGGTATTTTGTACCGATGATAGAAGGAAATACACTGGCGGTATCAACAGAACTGAGTGCGGGAACTGCGTCCTTTGTATTTGCTTTGGCGGTAACGATCATTGTCAGTATGTTTACGCATAAGAAAAATGAAGCGGAAAAGAAATTGTTTGACCAGATAAAGCTGGATCAGAGATAGAAAATGGAGATGCATGATGCTGTTCAAGATCATATGTGTTGGAAAGATAAAAGAAGAATATTATAGCAGTCAGATACAGGAACTCTGTAAACAGATCAACAAAAAGAACCGGGTAGAGATCATTCAGAGTGAGGATGAGAAAATACCGAAGAATGCATCCGATGCTGTAAAGCAGAAGATCATTGAAACAGAAAGCAGAAACAGTCTTGTAAGTATCGGCAAAAATGATTTTGTGATCGCTCTTTGCATAGAAGGTAAAAAATATACAACCGAACAATTTGCGGCAATCATACGTCAGGCAGAAGAGCGGGAATATGAAGCAGTATCCTTTCTGATCGGTGGTTCTCTGGGAACTTCAAACGAACTTATCAGACGTGCAGATGTGAAAATGAGTTTTTCGGATATGACATTCCCGCATCAGTTGATGCGTGTCATGTTGCTTGACCAGATCCGTATTATTTGTGATAAGTAATGTTGTTATTGATGGTATAGGCACGATAGAGCTGTTCCGTAAAGGCAATCAGGCAGATCTCGTTAGATAATGTCATACTGGAAACAGAAAAGATCTGATCGGATAAAATCGGCAGATCATCCGGAGAAAATCCAATAAAATAACTGATTTTTGAATATCCGCCCAGGGCATAGTCAGAGATCATTCGGGCAAAGGCTTCGGAAGAGATCGTGTGCTTGCCTGTCTGGTCAGGGGTGATCAGGATATTGATATCGCTGCCTGCAAAGGCAGCTTTTTTTTTGCCTGCACAGCAGACTGTAGCTTTACAGAAAGGTGACAGCCGCTTGATATATTCATGAACAGCCGCTTTTATATTTGGTGCCAGATTTTTTTCTTTTATATAGATCGTATAATTCATGCCAAAACTCCGAAATTTAATAAAAAAGATGCATTTATGATTGATTATTATAATACAATCGCACCGTCAATTACAATAGAATCGCATTTTTTCGGGTAAACTACTGGACAAAGAGGTGAAACTACTATATATTATCAACTTGATCATTACAAATTGAAGATAAACGTGGAGATAACAAGATGAAGAAGATAATAGCACTTGATATTGATGGTACATTGACTAATTCGAAAAAAGAGATCACAAAGCCTACACTGGATAAGATCATGGAGATCCAGAAAAAAGGACATGTTGTGGCAATTGCATCCGGACGGCCGCTGCCTGGAATCCGGAAGATTGCGGATGAACTGGAACTGAATCAGTATGGTGGATATGTGCTGGCATTCAATGGCGGACGTATCGTGAATTACAAAACAGGTGAGATCGCATATCAGGCATGTGTAGATAATGAGATCGCAAGAAAAATATATGATTACTGTGTTGAGAAAAAGATTGGGATGGTGACTTATAAGGATGACGTCGTTGTAACAGGAACCCCGGTTGATGATTATATGAGTCTTGAGGCAAGGATCAATCGTATGGAGATCGTACAGGTGGAGGATTTTCGTTCCTTTATTGACTTCCCGATCAATAAGTGCCTGCTGACAGCAGAACCGGATGTTGCAGAACAGGTGGAGCAGGAGCTGGTAGCCCTGTATGGAGATTCGGTTACTGTTTTCCGTTCCGAGCCTTTCTTTGTTGAGATCATGCCAAAGGGTGTGCATAAGGCAACATCCCTTGAAAAGCTTCTGGAATATCTGCACATGGATGTAAAGAATCTGGTTGCCTGCGGAGATGGATATAACGATCTGACGATGATCGAATATGCGGGTGTCGGTGTGGCGATGGCAAATGCACAGGAGATCGTAAAGGAACATGCAGATTATGTAACACTCTCAAATGACGAAGATGGTCTGGTTCCGGTTATTGACAAATTTATCCTGGGCGAATAAAGAAGACAGTCCGGCGTAAATGTTATATTTTTATGAACAGGTTGAATTTGAATATTATTTGTAGTAGAATACACCTTGTTTGTTCGTGGAAAATTGACATTTTGTACGAAAAATAGTTCTGTTGAGATGAAACATATACACAAACGTATAGGAGAATGAATAATGAGCGATAATATTTTTAGCGATGAAGATTTCGACGATTATGATGATATGGAAGATACAGCAGCAAAGCGGGCACAGAAAAAATCTGCTGAGCGCAGATCTTCCGGAAAAAAGAAGAAAAAGAGTAAAAACAAACCATGGATCATTGCACTTATAGCAGAAATACTGGTGATCATTCTTGGAGGTGTCCTTTTTGTAAATGCTTATATCAATTCAGCATTTAATAAAATGAATTTTGAAGAGTTAAAAGACGTTAAGGTGAATGATGACCTTGCAGAAGAAACCGTAAAGAAGATGACCGGTTATACAACGATCGCATTATTCGGTGTAGATAGCCGTGATATTGATATGGTAGAAAGCGGAGCACGATCCGATGCAATCATCATTGTAAGCATTAACAATGATACACAGGAGGTTAAGATGTCTTCTGTATATCGTGACACATATTTGGAGCTTGCAAATGATTCCAAGAGCTATGAGAAGGCCACACATGCTTATGCTTATGGCGGAGCTTCAGAGGCGATCAATACATTGAACAAGAACCTTGACCTGAATATTACAGCTTATGTAACTGTAAACTTCAAGGCATTGACAGAAGCAATCGATGCACTTGGCGGTCTTGATATCGAATTGAAGTCCAGCGAGCTTGACAAGCTGAATCAGTGTATCGATGAACAGCAGAGAGTCAATGGCATCCAGTCTACGTATGTATATGATACAGGTGTTGTACATCTTGATGGTGTTCAGGCTACCGCATATGCAAGAATCCGAAGTACAGACCAGGGTGATATCACCAGAGCATGGAGACAGAGAAAGGTTATCAGCCTTATGATCGAAAAGGCAAAGAGTGCCGGAATCTCCAAGTTAAATGACTGTCTGAATGTAGTTGTAGATGATATCAGCTCCAGCCTTACAAAGAAAGAGATTATGGATCTTGCAACGAACTGCTTCAATTACAAACTGGAATCCTCAACCGGTTTTCCATTTACATGGTCAACACCAACACTTGGAAGTAAGGGAAGTCTGGTTGTAGCAGGAGATCTGGAGAACAATGTAGTTGTTCTTCACAGATATCTGTTTAACGATTATGATTATGTTCCATCCCAGACAGTTAAAAATATCAGTGCAAATATTATCAACGATACAGGATATTATAACCAGATCGATCTGGATACGTTTACAGTAGAAGATGATCCGGATTCAATCGTTAATAAATAGTATATAGAAACATATCAGAAACGAAAGAACATCATGAAACCAGTCAGATTTTGTGGTGTTCTTTTTGTTATGGAGAACAGATCCGGAGCTACGATAATTTGAATAAAATCTTTCCAACTTCCTGTTTGAAATATAGTTATATTGTGCTATACTAGGATAGAAAAATTTTGAGAAAACATAAGAGGTTACAATTATGGAAATGAACAGAGTGTTATTGAAACTTAGTGGAGAAGCACTTGCCGGAGAAAAAAAGCATGGCTTTGATGAAAAGACTGTATATGATGTTGCCGGACAGGTGAAGAAGATCCTGGATAAAGGAATCCAGCTTTGTGTAGTAATCGGTGGTGGTAATTTCTGGCGTGGCAGAACCTCAGAAAATATGGATCGTGTAAAAGCAGATTCAATCGGCATGCTTGCAACTGTTATGAACTGTATCTATACCGCAGATGCTTTTCGTGTATTTGGAATCAAATCACATATCATGACACCATTTGCATGTGGAACAATGACAGAGCTGTTCAACCGTGATAAAGCTGTAGAATATATGGAGCAGGGAGAAGTTGTTTTCTTTGCCGGAGGAATCGGACATCCGTATTTCTCAACAGATATGGCAACTGTTCTTATGGCGGTTGAAGTAAAGGCAGATGTAGTCTTATCTGCAAAAGCAATTGACGGCGTATATGACAGTGACCCTAAGACAAATCCAAATGCAAAGAAATATGACAGCATGCAGATGAAAGACATTGTTGATAATAAGCTTGGAGTTATCGATCTTGCATCTGCAGTTCTTGCAATGGAAAACAAAATGCCGATGATGTTATTCGGCTTAAATGGTGAAGACAGTATTGTAAAGGCCGTTACCGGTGGCTTTACAGGAACATATGTGAACGTATAAATAAACAGGAGGAACAAAGATATGTTGACACAGTACGAAGAGAAAATGACGAAGACAGTTGAAAACCTGGAAGGGGAATATGCTACGATCCGTGCAGGACGTGCCAACCCTAACATTTTAAATAAGATCAAGGTAGAATATTATGGTGTACCGACACCGATGCAGCAGCTTGCAAATATCACTGTACCGGAAGCAAGAACGCTGATGATTGCACCATGGGAGCCATCACTGGTAAAGGCGATCGAGAAGGCGATCCTGAATTCAGATCTTGGGCTGACACCAAACAATGACGGTAAGAACATCATCCTGAATTTCCCTGAACTGACAGAGGAAAGAAGAAAAGAGATCGTTAAGGATATTAAGAAAAAAGGTGAGAATGCAAAAGTTGCTATCCGTAATGTCAGAAGAGATGCAAACGATGCAATCAAGAAGATGGAGAAAGCCGGAGATATCTCAGAGGATGAATTAAAGACAAACGAGGATAAGATCCAGAAGATGACAGACAAGTATGTTGGTCTGATTGATAAGGCTATTGAGAAGAAATCAACAGAGATCTTAACTGTTTAATTTGGAGTAATTATGAATAAAGAAATAAATGGAGAAATGATCAATATTCCTGAGCATGTTGCGATCATCATGGATGGAAACGGAAGATGGGCGAAGAAACGACTGATGCCAAGAACCTATGGACATTCAGAGGGCGCAAAGGCAATCGAGCGAACATGCGAGAATGCAGATGAACTTGGTATTAAATACCTGACTGTATACGCATTTTCTACCGAGAACTGGAAACGTTCAGTAGAGGAAGTATCTACGATCATGAATATTTTCCGCAAGTATCTGGTTGACAGCATCGAGCGATCCAATCGGAATAACATGCGCGTAAGGATCATCGGTAAGCGCGAGGACCTTCCGGAGGATATCGTGGAGAAGATGGATAATCTGGAGAAAGCTACAGCAAATAATACAGGACTTCAGTTTTCTGTAGCGATTAACTATGGCGGACGGGATGAGATTACAAGAGCGGTCAGACAGATTGCATCCGACTGTATGGCTGGAAAGCTATCACCGGATGCGGTTACAGAGGATACAGTCAGTTCCTACCTCGATACAAAGGAACTGACGGATCCGGATCTGTTGATTCGTACCAGCGGAGAGCTTCGGACATCGAATTTTCTTCCATGGCAGATCGCATATTCGGAATTTTATTTTACGGATGTGTTATGGCCGGACTTTGATATGGACGAGCTGGTCAATGCATGCCGGTATTACAGTCATAGAGACCGTCGGTATGGCGGGGTAAAATAAAGAGGAAATAATATGTTTAAACAACGGGCAATCAGTGCAGTGATCCTGGTGATCATTGCAGCAATCACACTTTATTTTGGCGGAGCACTTACATGTCTGGTAATGTGTGCGGTTTCGCTGATCGGTGTGATGGAGTTACTTCGTATATATGGGCTGAACAAGAAGGGACTTGGATATGCAGCTTACGGTGCAACGGTTTTTTATTATGCATTGTTGTATTTTGACCTGCATCAGTTTATATTACCGTTGATCGCGGTCTATATGCTGGTCATCCTTGCAATCTATGTGCTCACATATCCGAATTACAAAGATAAAGAGATCATGGCGGCATTTTTTGCATTTGTATATGTAGGTGTAATGTTGTCGTATGTGTATCTCATACGAGATATGAAACATGGACTGATTCTTGTTCTGCTGATCTTTGTCAGCTCCTGGGGTAATGATACCTGTGCCTATCTGGTCGGACGCGCGATCGGTAAGCACAAGATGTCACCGATCTTAAGTCCGAAGAAGAGTATCGAGGGTCTGATCGGCGGAATCGTTGGAGCAGGAATATTAGGTGTTGTATTTGGTTTGATTTATAATCATTTCATGCAGGTTGCACATTCTGTATGGATATTTGCATTGATCGGAGCTGTATGTGCGCTGCCTGCAGTTATCGGGGATCTGGCGGCTTCTGCAATCAAGAGAAATAATGATATCAAAGATTATGGCAAGCTGATACCGGGGCATGGCGGAATCCTTGACCGGTTTGACAGCATTATATTTACAGCACCAATTATGTATTATCTTATATTATATTTGTTGTAATCAGAAAAAGCAGTGTGGGAGAGCGTACAGATGAACTGTGCTCATAATTACGCTGCTTTTCCTTTATGTCGCATTGGAAATAGTGCAGACAGATAAAAAATGTTAGATACAGATGTATGAAATGGGTAAAGGAGAACAAATATGAAACATGTAGCTATCATTGGATCCACAGGATCTATAGGAACACAGACACTTGAGATCGCAAGATGGAATCAGGATATAAAAATCTGTGCTTTATCAGCAGGAAGAAACATAGACTTATTAGAGAAGCAGGCGAGAGAGTTCCGACCGGAGATCGTTGGTCTGTGGGATGAGAAGCTGGCAGATGAATTAAAAGATCGTCTGAAGGATATGGATATCCGTGTCGTATCAGGCATGGATGGGCTGATCGAGATTGCAGAATACAAGACATCGGATATATTAGTTACCGCTATTGTAGGAATGATCGGTATCCGCCCGACTGTGGCAGCGATTAAAGCGGGAAAAGACATTGCCCTTGCAAATAAAGAAACTCTGGTTACAGCGGGACATATCATTATGCCGCTTGCAAAGGAAAAAGGAGTATCGATCCTTCCGGTTGACAGTGAACATTCGGCAATCTTCCAGTCATTGCAGGGAAATACACATGATTCCATTGAAAAAATTCTGTTGACAGCATCCGGTGGACCATTTCGTGGCAAGAGCAGAGAGTTTTTAAAGCATGTGAAATTAGAGGACGCATTAAAGCATCCAAACTGGAGCATGGGAAGAAAGATCACCATTGATTCAGCAACGATGGTAAATAAAGGGTTGGAAGTTATTGAAGCAAAATGGTTATTTGATGTAGCACCGGAAAATATTCAGGTTGTGATCCAGCCGCAGAGTATCATTCATTCTATGGTAGAATATAAAGATGGAGCAGTGATCGCACAGCTCGGTACGCCGGATATGAAGCTGCCGATCCAGTATGCGCTGTTCTATCCGGAACGAAGATACATGCCGGGAGATCGTCTTGACTTTACGAAGCTTTCATCGATTGTGATCGAGACACCGGATATGGATACCTTTCTTGGGTTACGATATGCATATGAGGCAATCGGGATCGGTGGTTCGATGCCTACAGTATTCAATGCGGCAAATGAATATGCAGTAAAGCAGTTCTTAGACAGAAAAATCGATTTTCTTGATATCTATGATATCATCCGTGCATCCATGGATCATCATAAATTGATTGAAAATCCTGATATAGATGAGATTCTTGCAACCGAGCAGGAAGTATATGAATTTATTGAAAGTGGGTGTTAGTTTTTGAATATCATATTGATCATACTTGTTTTTGGTGTCATCATTTTCTTTCATGAGCTGGGACATTTTATCGTAGCAAAGATCAATCATATCACAGTAAAAGAGTTTTCGATGGGATTCGGACCGAAGCTGTTTCAGTTTCATAAGAAAGAAACACAGTATACGCTGCGGCTGATTCCACTCGGCGGCTATTGTATGATGCTCAGCGAAGATGATGAAGAAAACGAAAATGATGAGAATTCCTTTGAGAAGAAATCCATCTGGGCAAGAATGGCGGTTGTACTTGCAGGACCTGCCATGAACTTTGTGATCGCATTTTTATTTTCCATGGTGATCATTCATTTCTGTGGAAGTGATCCTGCGATCATAGGAGCAGTATACAATAAAGATAATATTGAAAAATACCAGATCGAAAATGCAGAGGAATATTTTAATGGTGTATATCCGGCGGAAGAAGCCGGGATATCAGATGGCGATCGGGTATTAAAGATTGAGGGAAGTACAGTTAAAAATTTCCGTGAGTTACAGATCTATCTTCAGATCTATGGAGATGGTTCACCGATCGATCTGACACTTGAGAAAGAAGACGGAACGGTCTATGATACGACGGTACATCCGGCAAAGACACCGGATGGCTATAAGATCGGAATAATGAGTGTCGGTTATCAGCTCCCGAAGAACTTCGGAGAGCTTTGTAAATATTCTGCTTATGAGACCAGATACTGGGTAAAAGCAACCTTCTTAAGCCTGAAGCTGATCGTTACCCGTCAGGTAAGTTCGGATGAAGTATCCGGTCCGGTCGGAGTAGCGAAGAACATGAACGATACCTTCAATGAGGCAGCAAAGAGCAGTGTGCTCGATCTGTTCTTAAACTGGATGAATTATATCGTACTGCTGTCGGCAAACCTTGGCGTTATGAACCTGCTGCCGATACCGGGCTTGGATGGAGGACGATTTATCTTCCTGTTAATTGAAGCAGTAACGAGAAAGAAGGTTCCGAAGGATAAGGAGAATATCGTGACGCTGATCGGATTTGTTCTGGTTATGCTGTTGATGGTTGTGATATTATTTAACGATATCAAGAATGTATTCTTTCATTAGATGAACAGGAGTTAATATGTACAGAGATCATACAAAAGTTATAAAGATAGGAGACCGGGTGATCGGTGGTGGAAATCCGATCCTGATCCAGTCGATGACAAATACAAAAACCAGTGATATAGATGCTACAGTTGCACAGATCTTAAAACTTGAAAAGGCAGGCTGTGACATCATCAGAAGCACCGTAAATGATGATGCGGCAGCGGCAGCGATCCCTGCGATCAAGAAACAGATCCATATTCCGCTGGTTGCAGATATTCATTTTGATTACCGCCTGGCGATTGCAGCGGCTGAGGCGGGAGCAGATAAGATCCGTATCAATCCGGGTAATATCGGTGGTAAGGATAAGCTGGCACAGGTAGTAGCGGTATGTAAGGAACGGAATATACCGATCCGTGTTGGTGTAAACAGCGGTTCCCTTGAAAAAGAATTAGTTGAAAAATACCACGGCGTGACAGCAGAAGGAATCGTTGAGAGTGCGTTGGATAAGGTCCATATGATCGAAGACTGCGGATATGACAATATGGTCATCAGTATTAAATCTTCCGATGTTATGATGTGTGTAAAAGCACATGAGCTGATTGCAGATCAGACGAATTATCCGCTGCATGTGGGTATCACAGAATCCGGTACGGTTATGAGCGGTAATATCAAATCCTCTGTAGGACTTGGTATTATCCTGCATGAGGGAATCGGAGATACGATCCGTGTATCTTTAACAGGGGATCCGGTCAATGAGATCATGACAGCAAAGATGATCTTAAAGACGCTTGGACTCCGTACAGGTGGAATCGAACTTGTGTCCTGTCCAACATGTGGAAGAACGGAGATTGATCTGATCGGACTGGCAGAACAGGTAGAAAAGCTGGTTGCCGATTATGATCATCTGAATATCAAGGTTGCTGTTATGGGCTGTGTTGTAAACGGACCGGGCGAAGCCAAGGAAGCAGATCTTGGAATTGCGGGCGGAAAAGGCTGCGGTATCTTGATCAAAAAAGGCCAGATCATAAAGAAAATCGACGAGAAAGATATATTATCAACATTAAAGTACGAGTTAGATAACTGGAGTGAATAGAACGTGCCGGTAGAAGCAAAATTATTTTTTGAAGTATTTCCTGAACTGAATATGGATAAAGAGCTGTCTTCCCTGTTTGAGGATACGATGATCGAAAAGGTGGTAATGAAGCAGGCAGAACGCCAGCTTATTATCAGCCTGCTGTCGAAGCACCTGATCAGCCGTCCGAAGATTGTACAGGTGGAAGATATCATTTGCGGACATTTATTTCGTGGACGTGGTTATAAGGTTATTATTGATGACCGTTATGAGCTGTCTTCCCAGTACAATACCAGAACCTTAACAGAGGTATATAAGGACAGTATCTTGTATGATGTCGAGAAGATCAGTCATGTTGGATATCGTTTATTAAAGCGGGCAGAATGGTATTATTCAGATGATATTATCACGCTTGCGATGGAAGACAGTAAGCTTTCAAAGAGCCATTCGATCGGGATCAAAAAGTATCTGGAGGAGACCTATAAGAAACGGTTCGGTATGGATATCAAGGTCGGTTTTGATTATACGGAATCTGATAAAGAGATGCTCCGCCGTGCAAATGAACAGAAGATGAAGCTTGAGATTGAGGCAATCTTAAGTAATGTACATGAGGATGCGGATCTGACCTTGGATGGTAAATCAGTAGATAAAAAGAAGCTGGTCGGAGAAGGCAAGAAGGATGCTCCGGCTGAAAAGAAAGCACCTGCACAGGACGAAAAGCCGAAGGAGACATTTGCCGCCAGAAGGAAGAAATATACCTCGAATGATCCGGATGTATTCTATGGCAGAGACTGCGAAGGGGAACTGGTAAAGATTTCTACATTAGTAGATGGTATCGGTGAAGTCTGTATTCATGGCCAGTTGATCAAGATGGAAGAAAAGGTTCTCCGAAACGGTAAGACTTTATTCATCTGCAATATTACGGATTTTGAAGATACGATCGCATTTAAGATATTTGCATCAGAGGATGATGTGCCGGTTTATAAGGATGAGTTAAAAGAAGGAAGCTTCTATCGGTTAAAGGGTGTGCCGTTATACGATACTTTTTCCAAGGAGTTAAATATTGCATCTGTGCGTGGTATCAAGCATATACCGGATTTCCGTGTGCCAAGAGTTGACACATCGCTTGAAAAACGTGTGGAATTACATATGCATACGGTTATGAGCGAGATGGACAGTGTTGTTGATATCGAGAAGATCGTGAAACGTGCAAATGACTGGGGACACCCGGCGATTGCAATCACGGATCACGGCGTTGCACAGGCATTCCCGATTGCAGCACATGCAAAGGGTATGAAGGATGGCTTTAAACTGATCTTTGGCTGTGAGGGATATTTTGTCGATGACCTGAAGAATCTGGTTATCAATCCCAAAGGACAGGATTTGAATACAGAATATATCGTATTCGATATCGAGACGACCGGTCTTAGTCAGAAGAAGAATAAGATCATAGAGATCGGAGCTGTAAAGGTAAAAGATGGAGAGGAGATCGATCGTTTCTCGGAATTTATCAATCCGGAAGAACCGATCCCTTATAGTATAGAGCAGTTGACTTCCATTACAGATGAGATGGTTATGCATGCACCGACCGTCGACGTGATCCTGCCGAAGTTTTTGGAATTCTGTGGTGATGATATCGTTGTTGCACATAATGCAGCATTTGATACCGGATTCATCAAGAAAAATGCCAAAGATCTTGGAATGAAATTCGATAATACGATCATGGATACCATGACACTCAGCCATGTGTTATTGCCGGAGCTTGGTAAGTTTACACTGGATCGTGTCTGTAAGGCGTTAAATGTAAAAAATGAACATCATCACCGTGCTGTTGATGATGCAAATGCAACCGCAAAAATTTTCGTAAAATTATATGAGATGTTAGTGGAACGTGGCGTAAAGACGGTGGAGGATGTAAATGAATTAGGTTCTGCATCGGATGATACGATCAAAAAAGGCAGAACATATCATGGCATCATTCTGGCAAAAAATGAGATCGGCCGTGTGAATCTGTATCGTCTGATTTCTGAAGCGCATGTCAGATACTTCAACCGCAGACCGCGTATGCCTATGAGCATGATCAATAAATACAGAGAAGGCCTGATCTTAGGTTCTGCCTGTGAAGCAGGTGAGCTGTTCCGTGCGGTCGTAGACGATGCACCGGATGAAGAAATTGCAAGACTTGTTAATTTCTTTGATTATCTGGAGATACAGCCGATCGGAAATAACGAGTTTATGACCAGAAAGAAGGAGAATCCTTGTACGATCGAGGATCTTCAGAATTATAATAAGCGTATCGTGGAGCTTGGACGATTATTTAATAAGCCGGTTGTTGCAACCTGTGATGTCCATTTCCTTGATCCGGAAGACAGTATCTATCGTGCGATCATCATGAAAAGTAAAGGTTTTGAGGATGCAGTTAATCAGCCTCCGCTTTATTTCAGAACGACGGAAGAAATGTTGGCGGAATTCGAATATCTGGGAAGTGAGAAAGCCAGAGAGGTTGTTATCACGAATACAAATCTGATCGCAGATATGGTGGAATATATGGACCCGGTTCGACCGGATAAAGCACCGCCTATCATCGAGAATTCAGATGAGACACTTACGAATATCTGTTATGAAAAGGCTCACAAGATCTATGGACCGGATCTGCCGGAGGTTGTTGTAGAACGACTGGAACGTGAGTTACATTCCATTATATCAAATGGATTTGCCGTTATGTATATCATTGCACAGAAGCTTGTGTGGGATTCCAACGATCATGGCTATCTGGTTGGTTCCAGAGGATCTGTAGGTTCTTCCTTCGTAGCAACGATGGCAGGTATCACAGAGGTAAATCCTTTGTCGGCACATTATATTTGTCCGGAGTGTCATTTTGTTGATTTTGATTCCGAGCTTGTAAAATCATATTCCGGTATGTCGGGATGTGATATGCCGGATCGTGACTGCCCTCGATGCGGTCATCCACTGATCAAAGAGGGACACGATATCCCATTTGAAACCTTCCTTGGATTCAAAGGAGATAAGGAGCCGGATATCGATCTGAACTTCTCCGGTGAATATCAGTCATGTGCACATGCTTACACAGAAGTGTTATTCGGTAAGGGTAAGGCATTCCGTGCAGGAACTGTAACAACGGTAGCAGATAAGACAGCGTATGGTTATGTATATAATTACTTCAAAGATCTTGCAAAGGATGAAGCGAGAGCAGAAGCTACGGCAATGGGAGATCTGACCCAGAAGGAGATCGAGAAATATGTCGATGAAAAGGCTATCGTCACGAAACGAAGCTGTGAGATGGAACGTCTGGCAATCGGATGTACCGGCGTTAAGCGTTCGACCGGACAGCATCCGGGTGGTATGATCGTTCTTCCAAGGCATGAGGAGATCTATTCCTTCACACCGATCCAGAAGCCGGCAAATGATATGACGACGGATGTCGTAACATCTCATTTCGAGTACCATTCGATCGATCATAACCTGTTGAAGCTTGATATTCTCGGTCATGATGATCCTACGATGATCCGAAGACTGGAGGATCTGACCGGTCTTGATGCAACCACGATCCGGTTAGATGATCCTGATGTTATGGCGTTGTTCCATGGAACAGAAAGTCTTCATATTACACCGGAGGATATCAATGGCATTCCGCTTGGCAGTCTGGGTGTGCCGGAGTTCGGTACGGATTTCGCCATGCAGATGTTAATTGATGCAAATCCACAGAACTTCTCGGATCTGGTGCGAATCGCAGGTCTGGCGCATGGTACGGATGTATGGCTTGGAAATGCACAGGAGCTGATCAAATCCGGTCAGTGTACGATCTCGACCGCAATCTGTTGTCGAGATGATATCATGGTATATCTGATCCATATGGGCCTGGAATCTGGTACAGCGTTCCAGATCATGGAGAATGTCCGAAAAGGTAACGTAGCTAAAGGCAAATGTGCGAAATGGGAAGAATGGAAAGAGGACATGAAGGCACATGGTGTACCGGACTGGTATATCTGGTCGTGCCAGAAGATCAAGTACATGTTCCCGAAAGCCCATGCGGCGGCTTACGTTATGATGGCGTGGAGAATTGCATATTTTAAGGTGAATTATCCGCTTCAGTATTATGCAGCGTTTTTCAGTATCCGTGCATCAGCCTTCAGTTATGAGATGATGTGCTTTGGAAAAGAAAAGGTACTGTATCATATCAATATGATACAGAGTATTGATAAGAATAAACGAACCGCAAAGGATGAAGATAAGTTAAAGGATCTGAAGCTGGTTCTTGAGATGTATGCGAGAGGTTTTGAGTTCATGCCGATCGATATCTATGTGGCGGATGATATCCGTTTTCAGGTAATAGACGGTAAGATCATGCCGTCACTGGCTTCCATTGAAGGAATGGGAGAGAAGGCTGCAAAGCAGTTGAAGGATGCAGCCGGCAAAGGCAAATTTATCTCAAAGGAAGATCTGCAGGCTCATTCTAAGATTGGAAAGAGTGCGATCGACAAGCTGTCAGAGCTTGGCATCTTAGACGGTATGCCGGATACCAACCAGCTTACCTTTGACTTTGTATAAACGGACGAAACAATACCTTTATTCTGTAAGCCCTGACACTGTATCCTTTTCATTACGCAAAACACTTGCGTTCTGTTTTTCACGTAGCGGTACTAAGCTCACTGCTTACAGCAGTTTGCCAAGTACCGACGTGAAAAAAGGTTTGCTGCATGAAAGAATACAGAATCAGGACTTGGCAGATAAAAGGTATTGTTTCTGTCTATGATAAAATTAATGCAAAAATATGCTAAGGTGTATTTAGATATAAGGAAGATCTATGCAGCAGCCCTGTATCCCTTTCATTACGCAAAACACTTGCGTATTTGATTGACAATGCCCTTATTACAAGCTAAAATATGGTCAGTACAAAAAAATGTAAATTTACTGAAAAAAAAGCTTGCATTTTATCGTAGCTTCTGGTATATTAAACAAGTCGCTAAGATATATGGTTCATTGGTCAAGCGGTTAAGACGTCGCCCTCTCACGGCGAAAACAGGGGTTCGATTCCCCTATGAACTGCTATTTGATAACCTGGAAGTTTTTTCCAGGTTTTTTCTTTTTTATGCATAATCTATAACGCATGATAAAACTGCTTCGAATGAAAGACAGGCGAAAATAAAAACTATATTTATTGGAGGATTCCCATGAAGATTTTTAATACTCTTACAAGAACAAAAGAAGAATTTGTACCGATCAATGAAGGTAAAGTAGGAATCTATGTCTGCGGACCTACCGTATATGATTATATCCACATCGGAAACGCAAGACCAATGATCGTATTTGACACATTGAGACGGTATCTCACATATAAGGGATACGATGTAAATTACGTATCCAATTTTACAGATGTTGATGATAAGATCATCAAACGTGCAAATGAAGAAGGTGTTGATTCCAAGGTGATCTCTGAGCGTTTCATTGCAGAGACAAAGAAGGATATGGCAGCGATGAATGTACAGGAAGCTACGACACATCCAAAGGCTACCGAAGAGATCCCGGATATGATCGAGATGATCAAGACACTGATTGAAAAAGGACATGCATATGAAGTAAATGGCACTGTATATTTCCGTACCAGAAGCTTTGCAGATTATGGTAAATTATCTCATAAGAATATTGATGATCTGGAATCCGGACACAGAGCAGAGAATCATCAGCTTAAGGTTTCCGGTCAGGATGAGAAGGAAGATCCGTTGGATTTCGTTCTCTGGAAGCCAAAGAAAGAGGGAGAACCGTTCTGGGAGTCACCATGGGGTGAAGGAAGACCGGGCTGGCATCTGGAATGTTCTGTTATGTCTAAGAAATATATCGGTGATATCATTGATATCCATGCAGGTGGTGAGGATCTGATCTTCCCACACCACGAAAATGAGATTGCACAGAGTGAAGCAGCAAATGATAAGGAATTTGCAAGATACTGGATGCATAACGGTTTCTTAAAGATCAACAACGAGAAGATGTCCAAGTCACTTGGCAACTTCTTTACAGTAAGAGAGATCGCAGACAAATATCCACTTCAGGTTATCCGTTTCTTTATGCTGTCTGCTCACTACAGAAGTCCATTGAACTTCTCGGCTGATCTGGTAGAGGCATCCAAGAATGGTCTGGAACGTATCCTGACTGCTGTTGACAAGTTAAAGTCACTTGCGCCGGCAGATGTGGAGGGTTCCGATGTTTCTGTCGAGGCAGAATTAGATGGATATACGAAACGATTTGAAGCAGCTATGGACGATGATCTGAATACAGCAGATGCGATCTCAGTTATCTTTGAATTAGTAAAATATACAAATATCAATATTTCAAATGATACACCAAAGAAAACAGTAGATCTGGCAATCCGGACGATTGAGAAGCTGTGTGATATTCTTGGTATCATTACAGAGCGGGAAGAAGAACTGTTAGATTCTGATATCGAGGCTTTGATCAATGAACGTCAGGAAGCAAGAAAAGCAAAGAATTTTGCAAGAGCAGATGAGATCCGTAACATGCTCAGTGATAAGGGCATTATTCTTGAGGATACAAGAGAAGGAGTAAAATGGAAAAGAGCTTAGATCAGTATTTTACTGCGATATTGGGTGTAGAAGATTCCAATCCGGCAGAATATTCCGGACTGGCGCTTGCTTATATAGGGGACAGTGTATTTGACCTTTTAGTAAAGACCGTTCTGGTATCAAAGGATAACAAGCAGGCATTCAAATATCATAAAGAAGCTATTCATATCGTAAATGCAGAGTCACAGGCAGGTTATATCGATCTGTTGGAAGAGAAACTGACCGAGCAGGAAATGGCGATATATAAGCGTGGAAGGAATACAAAGACACATTCCAAGGCAAAGAATGCATCGGTAGGACAGTACAGGAAAGCTACCGGTTTTGAAGCGCTGATCGGCTATCTTTATCTGAATAAAGAATATGACCGTTTATTTGAGTTAACAAGGGACTGCCTGGAATCAAAACAATTGATTGAGCATTTACAATCTGATGATGTGGATTAGAAATGGAGCATAAGCATGGAAGAAAACAGAAATGAAAAGTTTGAGATAGAGGGTAGAAATGCAGTTATGGAGGCATTTCGTTCCGGTAAAACAGTTGACAAGTTATATCTGCAGGATGGCTGTCATGATGGCAGTATCAATTCAATCGTGCGTGAAGCAAAGAAGCAGGAGACGATTATTAATTATGTTTCGAAAGAGAAGCTGAACCAGATGTCTTCGACCGGGAAACATCAGGGTGTGATCGCTCATGTGGCAGCCTATGAATATTCAGCGATCGATGAGATCTTTGCAAAGGCTGAGGAAAAAGGACAGCCGCCATTTATCTTTATTTTGGATGAGATTGAAGATCCGCATAATCTTGGCGCAATCGTTCGTACAGCGAATCTGTGCGGTGCACATGGCGTTATTATTCCGAAACGAAGAGCAGTCGGAATCACAGCAACAGTTGTTAAGGCTTCTGCCGGTGCAATCGCATATACACCGGTGGTTAAGGTAACAAATCTGGCGAAGACGATTGATGAATTGAAAAAACGTGGTATGTGGTTTGCCTGTGCCGATATGGATGGAGAACTGATGTACCGCTGTAATCTGACAGGACCGATGGGACTTGTGATCGGAAATGAGGGTACAGGTGTCAGTCGTCTGGTAAAAGAAAAATGTGATTATGTTGTATCCATACCGATGAGTGGTGATATCGATTCATTAAATGCTTCGGTTGCGGCCGGAGTATTGGGATATGAGGTTGTCCGTCAGAGAATGGGTGTAAAATAGGGGAGTACCAACGCCGTGTGTGTGTATGAAAGAAATACCGATGAAGAAAATATCCGGTTGATCCGGGAAGAAAATGATAATGCCGCTTTTGAATATCTGATCAAAAAGTACATGGGGATTGTAAAGAAAGAGAGTCGTGCCCTGTATATTATCGGTGCAGAAAATGAGGACATCATTCAGGAAGGAATGATAGGGCTCATTAAAGCTATCCGAAGCTTTGACGGAAGCAAAGGGGCATCTTTTTCTACATTTGCAAATCTGTGTATCAAGCGACAGTTGATCACTGCGGTGAAGCTGTCGAACAGGAAGAAGCATTCTCCGCTTAATTATTATGTATCATTTTATACGGAAAATGACGATGATGTTGCGCTTGTGGATGAGCTGCAGGCAGATCAGGCATTTGAACCGGAGAATCAGATGCTTGGGCAGCTGGAATCCCAGAAGCTTGCGGAGACGATTGATAAAAAACTCAGCAAATTTGAAAGACAGGTGTTAGAAGGATATCTTGCCGGAAAAAGCTATGATGAGCTAGCGGAAGCATTTGGAAAGCCGTATAAATCTATCGATAATGCGATCCAGCGAATACGAAAGAAATTACGGGATATAGAACAGGATTAAAGATATAATTCTGGGGGAGCAGCTTATGATAAATTCTATAAATAAAAAGAATGGCCTGAGGAAAGTGATGATCATTGTCGGCATGTGCTTTGTCCTTGGGCTTTTTTCAGGATGTCTGGATTTATCGGATGAAACGAACGAAAATCAGACAGGAAATACAACAGAGAATATAACAGAATCGATTGACAGTACGGAAGCTACGTCAGATGAGCAAATAACTTCGGAAGCGAATATCGGGGGAACAACAGACGATCTTGCCGGACTTACAGTTACTTTCTTAGATGTCGGTCAGGGGAATGCGGTGTTATTTTCCTGTGATGACCATTACATGATGATGGATGGAGGTCCGTCGTCAGCGTCTTCATTTGTTGTGGCATACCTGAAAAAACAGAATATAGAGTCACTTGATTACGTGATCGCGAGCCATTATGATTCCGATCATATAAATGGTCTGGTGGGTGTGTTGAATGTATTTGACACAGAGACTTTTATCGGCCCGGATTATGTTGCAGATACAAAGATCTATGATTCGTTGATTGATAAGCTTGCGGCACAGAACCTGACTATTACATTCCCAAAGGCAGGGGATTCTTATACCTTTGGTGATGCGGTATTTACAATAGTAGCACCGATTACTTATAGTGATGATAATGAAAATGATAATTCTGTCGGAATTCGTATGACATATGGGGATACTTCATTCCTGATCTATGGGGATGGAGAAGAAGCCGGTGAGCAGGCAATGATCGCATCCGGAGAGGAACTTTCCAGTGACGTTCTGATGGTCAGTCATCACGGCAGCAGAAATGCCACAACAAAAGAGATATTAGAGGCTGTTAAGCCCAGTTATGCGGTAATCAGCGTTGGGGCAGATAATTCATATGGACATCCGACCGAAGAAGTGCTTGATCGTCTGGCAAATGCAGGATGCACGGTGTATCGTACGGATCTGAATGGTACGATTCAGGCGTACAGTGATGGAAAAACAATTACTTTTATACCGGAACGGCAATCAGATATGTCAGGGGTGGGAGAAAATCAGAATCTGTCGGATGATACAACGAAAACAGATAATGTAACAAGAGAGAGTACGACAGAGAAAGTTCAGACGGAAATAGAAGCAGGATCAGAAAAGGCAGCAGAGCATACTTATATTATTAATACAAATACAGGAAAGTTCCATGAGCCGTCCTGCCGTTCAGTAAAGCGCATGAATGACAGCAATAAGAAAGAATATATCGGAAGCCGGGATGATCTGATCACGCAGGGGTATGAGCCATGTAAGATCTGTAATCCATAGGGTATGTTAAGAATGGAAGGATAAACGGATATGAAAAACAATTACAGATTTTTTCAGAATCGGGATTGTGAATTTTTCCCATGTCATAAAATAGAAAATGAAGATTCCTTTAATTGTCTGTTCTGTTATTGCCCCTTGTATCTGAAGGAAAACTGCCTTGGAAGTCCTGATTATATCTTAAATGGGAAAGGACAGAAAATCCGGGATTGCAGTAAATGTACGATCGTACATCGCCCGGAGATGTATGATGCAGTGATTGCACAGTTTCAAAAGCAGGACTGTGTGGTATTCGTCAGTATTTGGGATCTGAAGGATGAAATCATGGGGCGGATCGCAGAAATTGCTTCATGGGAACAGATGGAGCCGGAGAGCAGAAAAGAGCATAAGGATGAAGCCGAGAAAACGGTTATGCGTTTTTTATCCAGATACAATAATCGAAACCGGTATCTGGTACCTGTACTTTTGCAGCCATTTTCCAGAGACTGTATTAAGTCTGATGGATTTATGCTCGGCAAAAAGAATATTTCATGCCGGATACTGGAACGAATAGATCCGTCAAAGATTACACAGGGATATCTGTATGCATTTCATGCCCCGGAGATCCAGATCGAGGAGATGGATTCATTACTTGGAACTTATTATCTGGAAACCTTTCAGATTGCATGTATGGATATTGTCAGAAAATGGATAAGAAAATACCTGGAACGAAAGCACAGTGTAGAGTCGGGGCATTACTGCAGTCATTCTTTTGGACCCGGTTATTATGGAATGCCATTGGAAGCTGCCGGAATTCTTTGCAGCCTGATGGATACGGAACAGGTTGGAATCAGTTGGCATAAAGAACGAATGGAGCCGATGATGAGTCTGGCAGGAATTTATCTGATCAGTGAAGAACCACTGATACAGAACTGGAATGATTGTGAGAACTGTATCGGACAGTCCGTTGGATGTGAATACTGTATAAATAAATCCGGACATTAAAAAAGAGCTACTAACGGGAGTCGGACCCGTGACCTCCACATTACCAATGTGGCGCTCTACCACCTGAGCTATAGTAGCAACAACATTAGTTAATATATAGTAAAATGATGTATTTGTCAATAAGAGATTTACTGAAAGTTATTGAAAATTACTGAGTTTTGCTGAGTTTTAGAATTTGCAGTTGAGGCTTTATGTAAAATGTGATAGACTTAAAAAAGTCATGCTAATTATATGAAGGAGGCATTAATGATGGCAGAAGAATCAATCGGGAAAAATTTTATTGAACAGATTATTGATAAAGATATAGCGGAGGGCAAGGTAACGAAGGTAGTCACAAGATTTCCTCCGGAACCGAATGGATATTTGCATATAGGACATGCCAAATCCATATTATTGAACTATGGTCTTGCACAGGAATATGGCGGACAGTTTAATCTGAGATTTGACGATACGAATCCAACAAAGGAAAAGACAGAATTTGTAGAATCCATATTAGATGATGTAAGATGGCTGGGTGCCGATTTCGGAGACAGAGTATTCTTTGCATCCAATTATTTTGACCAGATGTATGAAGCAGCAGTCAAATTGATCAAGAAAGGCAAGGCATTTGTATGTGATCTGACGGCAGATGAGATCCGTGAATACCGAGGAACGCTGACAGAGCCGGGTAAAAACAGCCCATACAGAGACAGAAGTATTGAAGAAAATCTTGCATTATTTGAAGCAATGAAGAACGGAGAGTTCCCGGATGGAAGCAAGGTGCTTCGTGCAAAGATCGATATGGCTTCACCGAATATTAATATGCGCGATCCTGTTATCTATCGTGTTGCCCGTATGACACATCATAATACAGGGGATAAATGGTGTATTTATCCAATGTATGATTTCGCTCATCCGATTGAGGATGCGATTGAAGGTGTAACGCATTCTATCTGTACACTGGAATTTGAGGATCACAGACCTTTATATGACTGGGTAGTACGGGAACTGGAATATGAGAACCCACCAAAGCAGATCGAATTTGCAAAGTTATATCTGACAAATGTAGTTACAGGTAAGAGATATATTAAGAAGCTGGTAGAGGATGGTATCGTAGATGGCTGGGATGATCCAAGACTTGTATCGATCGCAGCACTCAGAAGACGAGGATTCACTGCTTCTTCTATTAAGAAGTTTATGGAGTTGGTTGGTATCTCAAAGAGCCAGAGCTCTGTTGATTATGCGATGCTTGAGTATTGTCTGCGTGATGATCTGAAGCTTACAGCAAACCGTTATATGGCAGTCCTGAATCCGATCAAGCTGGTGATCGATAATTATCCGGAGGATCAGGTAGAATATCTGCCGGTTGAAAATAATCAGGAAAATGAGGAAGCAGGCTCCAGAGAAGTTGCATTCAGCAAATATCTCTATATTGAAAGAGATGATTTCATGGAAGAACCGCCTAAGAAATATTTCCGTCTGTTCCCTGGCAATGAGGTACGTCTGAAGAATGCATATTTTGTAACCTGTACAGGATATGAGAAGGATGAAGATGGAAATGTAACAGTTGTTCACTGTACTTATGATCCTGCGACCAAGAGTGGTTCAGGATTCGAAGGAAGAAAGGTAAAAGGAACGATACACTGGGTATCAGCAGAAAGTGCAATTGATGCTGAGGTTCGTTTATATGAGAATATCGTGGATGAAGAAAAAGGTAAGCTGAATGAGGATGGTACTTTGAATCTGAATCCGAATTCATTGACCGTATTACAGGGATGTAAGCTCGAGAAAGCATTTGAAGATGCAAAACCCGGTGAAGCATTCCAGTTCCTTCGTAATGGATTCTTCTGTGTAGATTCCAAAGACTCTACTAAGGAGCATCCTGTATATAACCGTATTGTTTCATTAAAGAGTTCCTATAAGCCGGGAAAATAAAATTTAGTCTATTAAAAGTATGAAAAATGATATATCAGAATTAGAAAACAGAAAATTATATATCCTGATCTCCAAGACACACACAGTTCCTGCAAGAATCATCAAATTCTGGACAAAAGAGCCATATGCACATGCATCCATTGCATTGGATCTGGAGCTTCGGGAGATGTACAGCTTCGCCAGAAAGGGAATCTATAATCCATTCAACTGCGGATTCATTATAGAAGATATTGATACCGGAATATTTGGCAGAGATGTTGAAACAAGCTGTGTTGTTCTGGAACTGACCGTGACAGATAAGCAGTACAGACATGTACTGCAGGAGCTTGCGGCATTTAAAACAAATGCTGATCGCTATCGGTATAATTTTTGGGGACTTTATGGTGTTATACGAAATAAGGCGATTGAGAGGAAATATAATTATTTCTGTTCCCAGTTCGTGGCATGTGTGTTAGAACGTTCTGGTATACATATTCTCGATAAACAACCGGGGCTTGTAAGGCCGGATGATTTTCGGAAGAGCAGTAATGTTAAGGTGATTTACAAAGGCCTGCTCAGAAGATATCGTGAATACCTGTGGACACATGATCTGGCACAGGCATTTGGCGGTCATGTAACCAAACAGGCAATGTAAAAAGGTGACAATATTGCTGTGAATTTTATACTATATAAAAAATACTGTGTACATTACACTCACTATTATGAAGCAAACCTGACCGAACGCCAGTCCTTAGTGAGCCGTATAATACGGCGAACTTAGTACTGCTGCGTTGAGGGTAGAGCGAAAGCGTTTTGCGGAATAATATGTGAAGTGCAATGTACACAGTATTTTTGTGTGTATCCTATGTTTATCAGGCAGTAATATTGTCACTTTTTATTCTACAAATGTATGATTAGCCTTGATTATGCCGCGAGGTAGGGCATCCTTTGAGTTCTTCCATGGTTCATTCTTGAATCGATAGTCGAATTTATCGATGAACCATCCGATATCTCCGTTGACACGTTCCATGTTTTCAAAATATAAGTGATTCAAGGCTTCGATGAATTCTTCACATTGGTTTTTGGACAGCTTTGTGACAGAGGTATCGTAGAGGATACCGTAGTGGTAAGTACAGAAGCCCTTGCTACTTTTGAAGGTGTCCTTGAATTCAGGATCTTTTTTCCACATATGAAAGATCGTATCGACATAGCGGTCAAAGGTACGATTCATACGGTCACAGATAAAGCAGGAGCTTTCCAGTTCTTTGATATATGCACCAACACCGGAAAAATTTGACTGCTTGGAAAAAAGTCCCGGTTTTGTAGGAGTTCCTTTTTCTGATAAAGCTTTCAGATCCCGGATCGTTTTATCAGTGTGTGTTTTTAACATCAGGGCAAGTCCCAGACGATTCTTTTCTTTATATAACATGCCGATGTGATGGGAGCAGAAGCCCATTTTATCTGTCATAGCACGATTATCGTCTTCCATATAGCTTGGTCCCATCGTATATTCGATGGCATGTTCCTCCAGCGTTTTCTGCATCTGACAGAGAGGACATTCACAGTCTGCATGAAAGGCATCGTTGACAGGTATTGTGTATAATTGTTCAGCCATAGTATTCTCCATTTCTATATATCATTTGGATAGCAGCCTTTGAACAGGCGTTATCCTGTATCATGTCAGAAATCATCGGTTTGATTCCTGTATTAGAAGCATATCATGCAACACCTGAATTTACAAATCAAAATCGCCGGTTTTCGTTCTGAATTCAGGGTATATTTCATATAATGTAAGAGACCTTGTCCATTTAATATATTTTTTATCATTTTAGGGGTTGATTTTTTCCACAAAATGAATACAATAATAATTGTGTTAGCACTCAAGAGATATGAGTGCTAGGAACTGCCGGAGTACATAAGGCAGATAAGAACGGATTTAATATGTTAGGAGGAATATATATTATGAAATTAGTACCATTAGGAGACAGAGTTGTATTAAAACAGTCCGTAGCAGAAGAGACAACAAAATCAGGTATTGTATTACCGGGACAGGCAAAAGAGAAGCCACAGTATGCAGATGTTGTAGAAGTTGGTCCCGGAGCTGTTGTCGATGGCGTTAAGGTTCCTATGGAAGTAAAGGCAGGAGACAGAGTTATTTATTCTAAATACGCAGGAACAGAAGTTAAGCTCGGTGATGATGAATATATCATCGTAAAACAGAGTGACATTCTTGCAGTTGTAAGTGAATAATCAGATAGCAGAAAAACAGTTGGAGGTAGAAAAAAATGGCAAAGGAAATTAAATACGGAGCAGAAGCCAGAAAGGCTCTTGAAGCAGGCGTAAATCAGTTAGCAGATACAGTAAGAGTAACACTTGGACCAAAAGGAAGAAACGTGGTTCTTGCAAAGTCATATGGTTCACCACTTATCACAAATGATGGTGTTACAATTGCAAAGGATATAGAGCTGGAAGATGCATTTGAGAACATGGGTGCTCAGATCGTAAAAGAAGTAGCAACAAAGACAAATGATGTTGCAGGTGATGGTACTACAACAGCTACTGTTCTTGCTCAGGCAATGATCAATGAAGGTATGAAAAACCTTGCAGCAGGTGCTAATCCAATCATCCTCAGAAAGGGTATGAAGAAGGCTTGTGACAAGGCTGTAGAAGCAATCTCAGAGATGAGCCAGACAATCAACGGCAAAGAGCAGATCGCAAGAGTTGCATCTATTTCAGCCGGTGATGATGAAGTTGGACAGATGGTTGCAGATGCTATGGAAAAGGTATCAAACGATGGTGTTATCACGATTGAAGAGTCCAAGTCCATGAAGACAGAGCTTGACCTCGTAGAAGGTATGCAGTTCGACAGAGGATATATTTCAGCTTACATGTCAACTGATATGGAGAAGATGGTTGCAGAACTTGATAATCCATACATCCTGATCACAGATAAGAAGATCTCAAATATTCAGGATATCCTTCCGGTACTTGAGCAGATCGTACAGGGTGGTCAGAAGCTTTTGATCATTGCGGAAGATGTAGAAGGTGAAGCACTTACAACATTGATCGTAAACAAGTTAAGAGGTACATTCCAGGTTGTAGCTGTTAAGGCTCCGGGTTATGGTGACAGAAGAAAAGAAATGTTACAGGATATTGCTATCCTTACAAATGGTAAGGTTATTTCCGAAGAACTCGGTTATGATTTAAAGGATACGACATTAGATGACCTTGGTCGTGCTAAGAGTGTAAAGGTAACAAAAGAGAATACAGTTATCGTAGATGGTTTCGGAACAAAGGAAGATATCCAGGGCAGAGTAAATGTTATCAAGGCTCAGCTTGAGGAGACAACATCTGAATTTGATAAAGAGAAGCTTCAGGAAAGACTTGCAAAGCTTGCAGGTGGTGTAGCAGTTATCCGTGTTGGTGCAGCTACTGAGACAGAGATGAAGGAAGCTAAGCTCCGTATGGAAGATGCATTAAATGCTACCAGAGCTGCTGTTGAAGAAGGCATCATCGCAGGTGGTGGATCAGCATATATTCATGCAGCTAAGAAGGTTGCAGAACTGGTTACAGACCTTGAAGGTGATGAGAAGACAGGTGCTAAGGTAGTTCTTAAGGCTATGGAAGCTCCGTTATTCCACATTTCAGCAAATGCCGGTCTGGAAGGATCTGTTATCATCAATAAGATCAAAGAATCACAGCCGGGTATCGGTTTTGATGCATACAATGAGAAGTATGTAGATATGATCGAAGCAGGTATCATCGATCCTGTTAAGGTTACAAGAAGTGCTTTACAGAACGCAACATCCGTAGCATCTACATTACTGACAACAGAATCTGTTGTAGCTGATATTAAGGAAGATGCTCCAGCTATGCCGGCAGGTGCAGGTATGGGCGGCGGAATGGGTATGATGTAAAAATAATACATCACTCATAAAGTTCAAATAGAGAATAAAAAGGAAGATAGTATTGTTTATTATCGTGTAAGATACATGATAGTGACATGCTATCTTTCTTTTTTTTATACACGCATAGACCATATTTCCAGACCTAGTGAAACATTTCATGCCGTTTTTCAGACATTTCGTGCATAGAATCCGGTATGGGGAAATGATTATGGTACAATACCAGAAAATAACTTATTTGGAACAACATAATGAGACATGCAGATATAATTATACTATATGTTGTATTATGTGTTGTATTCAGATGAATGAAAGGGGATAAGAAAATATGGTAAGACGACTAAAAGAAAACAAAGTTACAGGCATCCTGACGGCCTTGCTGGTTGGTATTGTTATGTTTGTAGGCATGGGAACAATGAAAGTAAATGCAACAGAATACAGGTCAGGAACGATTGATCCTACGACTCTACAGGTAGGGGATACGGTTTACAGAGGAGTTCAGACTACATCAAATCCTGAGGTAGCAGTATGTACAACATGTCATATGGTCTGGATTGCATATAATGCTGACCATATAAGTGTAGAGATGAAGAAAACAGAGGAACATAAAGATCATGCAAGTTCTGTTGGTTGGGCTTGGTTTAACTGGTATTTTGCAACAACGAATACAACATATATAAAAACTCCGGTTTCATTTGATACACCATATACGATTATGGAAAATGGAACACTTGGGTATACGATCACATACAATACAAATGGTGGAAGTGAGGTTGCAAAGGCCGAAAAACAGACTAATATTCCAAAAGACTTACCGGTTCCTACTAAAGAGGGATATGAATTTGCAGGCTGGTATAAGGACGAAGCACTTACAGAAAGAGTGTGGGCAGGTTCTACAGTGGTTAAAGACATAACGCTGTATGCGAAATGGGCAGAGCATACGCATAAGTTTTCTCATTTATGGGAAAGTAATAAGTATGGTCATTGGCATCCGGCAACCTGTGAACATAGTGATTTGAAGGAAGATTTCCAGGAACATTCTTATGGAACTGTAGGTGAAGCCAGATATACATGTTCAATCTGTAAGTATGTAGATGCAGACAAGAAAGCAGCAGCCGATATCGTAGATGCGTCAAATACAGTATTAAAAGCAGATGAAGTGCAGGTTGGAGACAAGATTTATTTTGGTAATCAGTTATCGCCTAATAAATGGATCACTGTATGTAGGAAATGTCATATGATCTGGATCACATCTGCTGACTCTGATCCGGATAATATAGATGTAGGAATCAGTGATGGAGATCAGAAGTGTTATGAGGTTGAGCAGACGGATGAACATAAAGACCATAAAGATGATGTTGGATATGCAGATTTTAATTGGTATACAACAAATTCAAATAGTCCATTAGAGAGAAATGTTCCATATACAGTTATCGAGAATGATAACCTTGGATATAAGATCACATATAACACAAATGGCGGAAGTGAAGTAACTGAAGCTGTACATCAAAAGAAGCTCCCGGATGTGCTTCCAACAACAAGTAAAGCTGGATATGAATTTGCAGGCTGGTACACAGACGAGGCACTCACAAAGGCGGCTGTGCCGGGTAAAGCATTAACAGGAAATACAATTCTTTATGCTAAGTGGACGGTGAAGCAGTCCCCTGTTGTAAAAGCAAAACGGACAAAAGCAAATGATCAGGCATTAAGTTCCAAGTTCAATATCACTACAGGAAAGTCGATTAAAGTAACATGGGGCAAGGTTGCAAAAGCAGATGGATATGATGTATATATGGCATATTGTAAGAAGGGAAAATACACCGTTGTTAAGTCTGTAAAATCTGCAAAGACCTTATCTGTGACGATCAATAAGCTGAATAAGAAGGCTGTAAATCAGAAAGATAATGTAAAATGTTATGTAGTTGCATATAAGAAGGTTGCTGGCAAGAAAGTGACCATCGGAAAATCCATTACAGGTCATGCGGTTGGCAAGAAGAATACGACTGTAACAGATGTCAAGAAGATTCAGACAAAGAAATCCGCTTACAGCCTGAAAAAGGGAAAAACAGCTAAGATAAAGGCAACTATTGTTAAAAAGAATAATAAACTTCCACTCTTTGGTCATACAGCAAAATTCAGATATGACACATCAAATAAAAAGGTAGCAACTGTATCCAAAGATGGCAAGATCACAGCAAAAGGAAAAGGCACCTGTTATGTATATATCTATGCAGTAAATGGATGCGCTAAGAAAGTAAAGGTAACAGTTAAATAAAAGTAAATAGAAAGAAGTTGTAAATTCGGCAGTGGCTTGGATGGACAGTAGTCTGAGACCACTGCTGATAAATGTTTCTGATAAATATTTCTAAAATAAGATGTTGACACGCATGGTTACATTTGATAATATTTATCGAGTAACTTAATATTCCATGAGGGAGTAGTTAGCGCGAAAGTGTGATTTGTCAACATTCTGATTATAATAAGAGAGTATAATCTGGCAAATCTTAAATAATGAGACTCATGTATATCGATTAACAGCTTGTGTAATATACACCGGCGGATAATTGATATACATGAGTCTTTTTTAATCTGTCGGACATACTTTATAGTAGCAGACAGTTCGGCTGACATCACTGGTATGGATAGAGAAAAAGGAGAATAACATGGAAAAATTCATTAACAACGCCCCGTTTGCTGTTGTAATTGTAATTCTTGTGATCGGTTTTGTACTGCTGATCAAAGGAGCGGATTTTTTTGTAGAGGGAAGCTCGAGTGTAGCAAAGAGACTGCATGTTCCATCTATAATTATTGGACTTACAATCGTTGCGATGGGAACATCACTTCCGGAAACAGCGGTCAGTGTATCAGCATCAATAGCAGGCAATAATGAACTTGCAGTTAGTAATGTAGTTGGTTCTAATATTTTTAATCTGATGGTTGTTATCGGAGTATGTGCAATATTAGCCACAGTAAATGTTGCAGGAGAAACGATAAAGAGAGATATTCCGCTTTCACTTATATGTGCCGGACTCTTAATGCTTTTAGGAATAATCGGCCTTGGAGATAAAACAGGCATGACGTTGGGACATATGGATGGTGCTATATTTATTGGTTTATTTGCAGGATACATTTTTTACATGATCAGGATTGCATTAAAGGCCAACAAAGAAGGAAAGAAAGTTGAGATTGAAGGTGGCTCGGATGAGGAAATTAAGCTTGTATCCGTTCCGGTCAGTATTCTGTTTATCGTTGGCGGAGCAATAGCGATTGCAGTCGGAGGGGATGTGACCGTTGATGCGGCATCAAGAATTGCAAGTGATCTCGGAATGAGTCAGACACTGATCGGACTTACAATCGTTTCGATAGGCACGTCACTCCCGGAGCTTGTGACCTCAATTGTTGCAGCCAGAAAGAATGAAGTTGATATGGCGCTTGGTAACGCGATCGGTTCAAATATATTTAACATACTTATGGTACTTGGTATTGCATCAGTGATCAGTCCGATCAGTATAATCAGAGAGAATATTATTGATCTGTGTGTACTGGTTGCATTTACTGTGTGTGTATGGATATTCGCAGGGACAAAGAAGAAAATCGGAAGAATCGAAGGTTTGTGTATGGTTGCTCTCTATGCAGTATATGCAGTTTATATTGTAATAAGATAAATGAGGGTATAACAAATGATATTATTTTTAAAGGTATTTTTTACGGAATTCATAGCGGAGATGGGAGATAAGACACAGCTTATGTTGATTGCTCTTACGTCTAAGTACAAATTAAAAGATATCATATTAGGAACTGCTGCCGCAATTCTTGTACTGAATGGTCTGGCGGTTCTTGCAGGTGGACTTGTCAGCGAATTTGTTCCGGAATGGCTCATTAAGAATATTGCAGCACTTGTATTTCTTTACTTCGCAGCATCAACGATTTCCGATGGCGACGAAGAGGAAGAAGAAAACGGAAGATCAAAGATCAAGTTTGCGCCATTGGCTGTTTTCTGTACTTTTTTTGTAGCTGAGCTTGGAGATAAGACTCAGCTTACCGCTATAACATTTGGTGCAAATGAAGGTATGGGGGCAGCACTTATTGTATGGATTGGTTGTTCGCTCGGATTATTTGCAGCGGACATTCTTGGAATGCTGATCGGTTATCTCTTAAAGAGCAAAACTCCGGATGGACTGCTTAACACACTGGCATTTGTGATATTCTCGATATTTGGTGTGTATACACTTTATCAGGGCCTTAAGCTCATCTCTTCAAGTGTCTGCCGGATTCCGGTACTGCTGATACTTATAGCTGTAGTCGTTGTATTTGCGGGCTTATGTGCATTCCTTTTCGTACGGCGAAAAAAGAAAAAAAGGGAAAAAATACAGGAAACGAATAGAATACAAATCTCATTTCATTAAATAAATAGTCTGGATGTCAACGATAAGATTAACAATTCTGATAGATTATTGCGGTGAAATAGTAGAAATAGTGCCATTTTTGTTTGATATTATACAAGAAACACATAAAGATATATCGTATTATTGATAATATATGTTATATTTGTATGTAAGGAGAAAACATGATGGTTGAAAGGAAAACATTATCGCAATTATCTGTGCCAATATGCCTGGAAACTTTATTCTATATGCTTTCAGGGATGGTTGATACACTTATGTTATCATCTGTAAGTGATCAGGCTGTGGGAGCAGTGGGAACAGCAAATACTTATATAGGTGTTTTCATTGTTATGTTTGGAGTGATATCATCGGGTATGATAGCTGTTATGTCACAAAATATAGGAGCGGGAAGACCCGGGATAGCATATCAGGCCAGACAGCTTGGACTTATGTTTAATGCGTTCATAGGTATTCTGATGTCTGTTGTTCTTGCAATTTTTTCCGGCAGAATACTTAAAATAGTAAGTATTGCTTCTGCTTTGTTTGAACCGGCTGAAACATACCTCAAAATTGTTGGTGGAACATGTTTTTTAAATGCGCTTATTCCTATTTTTTCCAGTTATTTGAGAGTATTTGGATATACAAAGCATTCCTTGATAGGAACTATTGTTGGAAATGTTCTTAATATAATACTAAATTCGGTATTCTTATTTGTATTTAACTGGGGAGTAGTGGGAGTTGCCGTTGCCACGGTTATTTCAAGGGTTGTAAATCTTGTTATTGTAGCGGTGATGGGCGCTGTACTTATAAAAGCAAAACAAAGTCCTGATCGTATTTTGCCGCGAAAGATACTTGCGCAGATTGTTAAAATAGGTTTTCCTTCTGCATTTGAAACAGCACTTTATAATATAGCAATGACATTTATAGTGCGTTTTATGAATCAGATGGATGCGAACGGAATGAATGTCACAGCTCGTTCGTATGCTATGCAGATAGCAAATTTCTCATATTGTGCAGGAGCTGCATTGGCACAGGCTAATGCTATTATGACAGGCTGGAGAATTGGAGCAAAGGAGTTTGAAGAATGTGACAGGGGTATAAAAAAAGCAGAGATATATGGCCTTGTAATAGCCACATGCTTCTCTGTGACATTTGCACTGTCCGGACACATTATAGTGCATATATTTACGGATGATGCACAGATGATAAGTCTTGTTGTAAAATTGTTAATAATAGATATATTCCTTGAACTTGGAAGGGTGACAAATCTTGTGTATAGTCAGGCGTTAAAAACCAGTGGAGATGCAGTTTTTCCGGTTATAATGGGTGCAATTTTCATGTATCTGTTTGCGGTTGGTGGTACATATTTTCTTGGAATACATATGGGCTTTCTGGCGGTAGGAGCATATATTGCCATGGCAGGTGATGAATGTGCGAGAGCTGTTGGAATGGTGCTTCGATGGAAAAGCGGAAAATGGAAAAGTAAGAGTCTTATAGAATTATAGGAGAGATTATGTATTTTGAATTAAAGGAAAATAAACCACATGGTACAAAGGATGATCCGTTCAGTACATATCACATAGAGAATGCGGGGCAGTCCTTTCAGATACCGGTACATTGGCATGATGAATTCGAAATTATATATGTAAAAAGTGGCTTTTTGACTGTAAATATATCAGGAGAGAACTATATCGGGAAACCCGGGGATGCCTTCGTTGTATCACCGGGCAATCTGCATTTTATGGGTTCAAAGACCGGTACTGTAGATTATTTTACTTTTCTTTTCCCATTGAAATATATATCTTTTTATACAGATGATATACTAGATGATAGATTACTTGAACCATTAGACAGTGGTTGTCTGATGATAAGTCCCAGTGTAAAAGATACGATAAAAGAATTGTGTGAGCAGTTAATTGAGATATATGAAGCAAAAAAGAGTGAAAGAGAGTTGAACATAACGACGCAGATAAAGACCAAAATAATTCTTTTACAATTTATTCTTGAAATGTGGGAAAAGGGTTTTATAGTAGAAAATAACACAAGTGGTAGAAATATTGTAGAAAAAGAAATGGTCTCGTATATACAGCAGAATTTTACAGGAAAAATATCATTAAGGGAATTTGGGGAGCAATTTCATCTTTCTGAAAAATATATATCCAGATATTTTAAGGAGCATTTTCATATTACACTTTCACAATATGTGGCGTATTTACGATTAGAGTATGCAAAACAACTGTTGCAAGACACCGATATTTCTGTTACAGAGGCAGCAATGCGGAGCGGTTATCAAAATATAAGCTATTTTATCAGAAGTTTTAAAAAAACATACGGAGTTTCTCCGTTAAAATACAGAAAAAAGCAAGTTGACTGTATGCAATAACATTGTATTGGCCGCGTTAGCTCTGATTTTGTAACGTTTTACGTTTTATGGAGGAAAATGATAATGTCAAAAGATGAATATTTAATTACAGATGCCCCTATAAAAGCACTGACTGTATTTGCAATGCCTATGATTCTGGGCAGCTTCTTTCAACAGGTATACAATATGGCAGATTCAATCATTGTTGGTCAGTA
>ERZ772867.59-NODE-59-length-150811-cov-18.398571_pt1 | contig 150811 bp, 128 predicted proteins | sample MGYA00511341_ERZ772867 | MGnify/ENA primary metagenome ERZ772867 (study PRJEB29015, sample SAMEA2737707) | human gut metagenome | biome: human gut; feature: human-associated habitat; material: faeces | place: China | collected 2012 ... | reverse complement strand
AATGGAATTTCGTTTTATAGCACGGCACGGTTTAGCCACTTTATCGACAGTCTAACCACCTGTATCAATCGAATACAGGTGGTTTTTTATATATGTTTATAAAACAAGGCGACCGATGGTCGCCCCTACTACGTCGAAAGAAATTCCGTGTTTGAATAAATTTTTTCAAAATTTATAATAAACACTCCATTCCTTTCTCCTTTTCCCCACCAAATTTTCAATTTGTTGGGGACCCCGATGGGACTATGTACTTGAATGAATTTCTTTCTCACTTTCCGCCTAAAATCATCAATTCTACGAAGCGTAGGGTGACAAATGAGGCAAAAGCTGTTATACTCAAAGCAAGAGGTGAGGAAAATGAATGCTAAAAAGGTCGGCTCATTTATCAAAGAACAACGGCAGGAACTTGGGCTCAGCCAAAAGGAGCTTGCCGAAAAGCTATATATTACCGACAAGGCAGTCAGCAAGTGGGAAACGGGGCGAGGCTTGCCCGATATATCATCGCTCGAGCCGCTTAGCAATGCCTTAAACGTAAGCGTGAGTGAAATACTAAGCGGCGAAAAATCGCAAAATAACGAAAGCGAAATTGACAACGCAAAGCTTTTGAAAAAGCTGAAAATAAAAAAATATATTCGCCTTGCCGCCGAAATTGTAATAACAATAGTCTATGCCTATTGGCTATATATTTTTAAAGACACGTTCAAGGGATTTCAAAATGTGCTCGACTTAGCGCTTCATAAAAATGAAATTGAGCTTTTGAGCGTATTTACGCTTATATTTATTTTTCTTTTCGTTTTATGGCTGATTGTTGAAATAATCACAACGATAATTAACAAAAAAGGTTCTGTTATCAAGGCGGTTATAATTTGCCTGTCCGTCTGCTTCGTTATCGGAGCGTCGCTTAAAATGGCTGATATGGAAAACAGCAGAAGCATTGAATTATATGACGAACCTATTAAAACAGTCAGTTATGTTAATTATGACGATTTTTTCAACGACAAGTTCACCACTCAAATACGCATTAATGATACAAACGAATACATAACAAAAAATTATGCTGCAATGTTTGACGGAACTGACAGCGAAAACAATCTGCTGTACACAAAATGCGTTGCCGCTTCAAAAACCGACATTGCAAAGGCTTATTATAACGAGAAGAAAAAATATTACGAAAACAAGGATAAATATTACACTTGCACAAGCGATTATTGCAAAGCGGCAAATTTTGACGAAGGATTTTATGTTTTAGACAATTACGGTAACAATGATTTTGAATTGATATTTATAAGAGGTAACGAAGTTTTTGATGTCAATATTACACAAACAAATATCAATGATGAAAAATTTATTAAAGCAATTAAAGATATAAAATAGAAGAAAGCCAAGAGCAAAGGTTCTTGGCTTTTCTTATTTCGTTTATTAAAATATTTACTTTCTTCTTGCGGCAAGCTCGGTAGAAATCTTTGCTTTCTTTTCGCCTACGATATCATATTTGAACATAGGGAAGATTGAAATAAGAGCAAGGATACCCGGCAAAGCGGTATATGCAAAGAAAATAATATCCTTAGTTTTGGTAGTGAATGTGCCGGCAGTAAGCGACTCATAATAGCCTGACTTTTGAACAAAGATAAGGCCGACGGCAGTACCGAGAGCGAGGCAAACCTTGATTGTAAGGGTGAGGATTGAGTAGCAAGCGCCCTCCATTCTCTTGCCTGTTTCATACTCGTAATAATCTACTGTATCTGCCGTCATAATCATAGGCATAAGAGTAACTGCACCGAACTGCAAGCCGATAAGGAACAATGACGCATAGAAAAGAACGGTAAGCACCATATTCTTAGGCGACTGGAACCAGAAGTGACCGATTACAAACGAGAAAATAGAAGCCGCAAAGCCGTAAACAGAGAGGAGAATATACGCATTTCTTTCATTAAGCTTTTTGATAAGAAGCGGGCAAAGCGCCATACTTATCATTGAGCCGACAGCGGTAACGATACCCAAAACGGCAACGAGGTTTTGGCTGCCCAAAATAACGGTAGCCGCCTGAACCTGAATACCCATAGCCATCTGCCTGCCGAAGCCGAGAAAATATGAAATGATTACAAGCAAAAACGGCTTATTATTCTTAAGTGCAAGCGCCATATCCTTAAATGTTGTTTTTTCCTGAGAAGTATTAGTAACTCTTTCCTTATTAATAATAGGAATAAGAGCAAAAAGGACACAACCCAAAACAGCAGTCAAAAGAGCGGTAAAGAAATACTCCGAGCTAATCATCGGGGTATCGGTTTCGCCGCTTTTAACAAATACCTTTGAGCCGTTCGGAATAATAAGGCAAACGATAGGCACGATAACAACGCAAGCGGAAAAGCCGATTTGCTTAAACGTGTTTGAAATAGAAACAACATTTGTTCTCTCTGTCGGGTTAGGGGTTAAAACGGAAGCAATGCCCTGCGACGGAACGTCACCCATTGTCATTGCAATACTCCAAACAAGATATGTAAGGAAAATCCAAACATAAAGGCCTACGCCTTTAAACGGAACTTTAACGAAAACAACTGCCGTAAAAATAAGAAGCGGAGCGATTGAATATACAATCATTGACTTGAACTTGCCGAGCTTACTTTTTGAGCGGTCAACAAGATTACCAACCACAGGGTCGGCAACGGCAGAAACAATCTTTGCAACCAAGATAAGAATTGCAACAACGCTGACGTTTGCGCCCAAAATCGAGCCGTCAAATTCCGCCTGATATGAATTAAGAAGCCCAACTATTGCCTGAAATCCGAAAAGACCGAGCGAATAAGCGGCTATCTCTTTAAATGACATATGTTTTTTCTTAGTGATATCTTCCATAGTTACCTCCTAAAAAGATATTTAAAAGCATAAAAGGGCAAAAGTATCGCCATTGATACTTTTACCCTTTTTAATAGATTAATTAATCATCAAACACTTCGCTGAAAAGGTCAATATCAGCCATCTTCATAATTGCAGAGAAAAGCTCTGAGCCTGCAACAGGAAGAAGTCTGTTAAAGATTGACATTGCATGAGCGTCAAGACCGTGAACCATCATAGGTCTCTTATGCTCGATACCGAACATAATCATCTTAACCATAAGGTCACAATCGGTTGAAATCATATCCATAACCTTTTGACCCTTGCCGCCTGCATTTGACTGGTCACGGAAGATATCGGTCTTAGTAAAGCCCGGGCACACAAGACCTACATAGCACTTACCCTTAAACTCAACTCTGAGCGCTTCGGTAAAGCCCTTAAGAGCAGCCTTAGACGAACTGTACATAGAAGTACCTGCCAAGGTCATAAGAGCAGCAGATGAGTCAACATTAATGATACCAGGATCATCCTGCGTTAAAAGAACAGGTAAAAATGTCTTTACACCGTAAACGCAAGAATAGAAATTGATGTTCATTGCCTTTTCAATTTCTTCATAAGAATATCTGTCAAATCTCTTAAACTTAGGAAGAATACCTGCGTTATTAACGAGAACCGACGGAACAATACCCTCCTCGGCAAGCTCAGCTGCAAAATTTTCCCAAGCTTCTCTTGAAGAAACATCAAAAAGTTTGTATGAAAATTGGTCTTTATACATAGGACCAAGTTCTTCAATAAATTTAAGCATTTTTGCTTCATTTCTTGCAACGCCGACTACACGGCAGTTGTGTTTTTTAATAAGTGTAGCTGCGATTCCTGCGCCCATACCGCCTGATGCGCCTGTGACAATTACAGTCTTGCCGTTGAGCCAATCACCGCAAATAGCTTTAGTAAAATCACTCATAATTAGTAATCCCCCTTTTAAAATACGTAGATATTATACAATAGTTTTTCAAACTAATCAATAGCTTTTATTTTATTTTTTTACAATACGGCATAATAGACTAAAGCCTATTGTAAACCCCGTTTTAATTTTTAGTTGACAATAGGACGTTCAAGTGGCATAATCTTTAAGAAATTTATTTTGAAAGGCAAAAATTATGAGTGAAAAAGCAAAAGAAACAAACACAAAAAACAGAAACAAAATTTTAAGCATTGTATATATCGGCGTATCTGCGGCGCTTATTGCAATATGCTCGTGGATTCAAATTCCGCTTACTGTGCCTATCACACTTCAAACCATGGGTGTATGCTTAGTATCGGGACTGTTAGGGCTTAAAAGAGGCACACTTGCAACGCTTGTTTACATCGTTTTGGGTGCAATCGGCGTTCCCGTTTTTGCAGGTTTTTCAGGCGGTATGGGCGTAATCTTAGGCTCAACCGGCGGATATATTGTCGGCTTTATATTTACAGCACTTATTGTCGGTTTTGCATCAGACAAATTCAAGGGAAAACTTATTCCACTTATTATTTCAATGGTAATCGGTATACTTGTTTGCTACGCTTTCGGCACAGCTTGGTTTGCAGTAGTTTACAATAAAGCAAATGACCCTGCATCTCTTGCAACAATCCTCGGCTGGTGCGTAACTCCGTTCCTTATTCCTGACGCAGTTAAAATTGTTATCGCCGCAATACTTACCAACAGACTTAAGAAATTTGTTAAATAATGGATATCAGATATCATCATCTTTTATGCCTTCCGAGATTTGAAGGCAAAGGATACAGTGCTGATTTTTGCAAGAACATGGCAAATGTTAAAAAGCGATATAATAATGAAAAAATAACGCTTGTTGAACATTGCGATGAGATTTGCTCGCACTGCCCAAACAATAAAGGCGGAAAATGCAAAGAAGAAGAGAAGGTAAAAAGCTACGACAAAACGGTTAAAAAGCTTATTTCCCTCGGCATAAAACCTACGCCAAATGACGTTTGCAGCGACTGCAAATGGTATTATATATGTAAAAATCTTGATTAACTGTTGAAAAATGAACTGCAATATAGTAAAATTATTCCATTAAATTACAGGAGATTTACTATGCATCTACTTGAAATAAACAAAGAAAATTATATCGGTCAGGCAGACCCGTTCATTTTTGAGGCAAACGGAAAATTCTATATCTACACCACAGGAAGCGACGGAATTTACGCATATTTTGCCGATGACCTTTTCGGTAAATGGAATTTTTACGGCAGAGTTTTTACTTATGAGGGCAAGGGCGTTCACGATTTTTGGGCGCCGAGCGTGATTGAAGTCGACGGCACTTATTATCTTTACTGCTCGTTTGAATTTTTTGACGACGAGCCTGACCAAGGCGGTCACCATCAGGCTATGCACGTTTCATCATCAAAAAGTCCGCTCGGTCCTTTTGAAAACGCAAAGCAGCTTTTGCATCCATTTTCAATCGACTCGCACGTTGTTAAAAATGAAAGCGGCTTGTTTATTTTTTATTCAACCAACACCTTTGAGGGCGAAAGACCGGGTACATATATTGTTTGCGACCGCCTTTTGACCCCGGAAAAGGCAGAGGGCAAGCCTGTTACAATGCTCACCCCTACCCTTGACGAGGATATCTATATGCGTGACAGATATAAAAAGGGCGAAAATTGGCACACAATCGAGGGTGCTTTCTATTTCAAAGAGGGCGATTGGCAGTATCTTATGTATTCGGGCAACTGCTATTTACAGCCTACTTATTATATCGGATATGCAAGGGCAAAGACGGACGAAACCGACCTTACTAAGATTAAGTTTGAAAAATATCCCGACGAAAACACATATCACCCTGTTATGAAGGCAAACGAATTTGAAGAGGGCACGGGCCATCATTCAATGATTAAATATAAAGGTCAGTGGTATGCGATTTATCACGCAAGGGATATTGAGGACGACGGACTTGCAGGCGACAGGCGAAACGCAAGAATTTGCAAGTTGCACGTCAATGACGGAATAATTACCGCCGAAACATATAAAGACCATATATAATAGATAAATTGCATAAAGAAACAATGTAAAAAAACCCTCTTGATGTATTTTCTGCATCAAGAGGGTTTTTATATAGTGTTTGATTTTTTTAAAGATTAATTACTTTCTGTTATTGTCACGTCTGTGATTATCTCTGCGTGGCTTTCTCGGTGTTTCGTCAATTTCGTTTTCAGGTTTCATTCCCTCAAGTTCGATTAAAGCATCTCTTCTTGAAAGATTGATTCTGCCCTGGTCGTCAATTTCAATACATTTAACGATAACGGAATCGCCGACGTTTACAACGTCCTCAACCTTTTCTGTTCTCTTAACGTCAAGGCGAGAGATATGAACAAGACCTTCCTTGCCCGGTGCAATTTCAACGAATGCGCCGAAGTTCATAATTCTTGTTACAACACCGTTGTAGAATGAACCAACCTCAGGGTCGGTAGCAATAAGCTTAACAATTTCAACAGCGCCCTTGCACTTGTCTGCGTCAATGCCGCTGATATATACTCTGCCGTCCTCTTCAATGTTAATCTTAACATCGTAGTCAGCCTGAATTTCCTGAATTACCTTGCCGCCCTTGCCGATAACATCGCCAATCTTGTCAGGGTTGATGGAAAGTGTATACATCTTAGGAGCATACTTTGAAAGCTCTTTTCTCGGCTCGCTGATGCATGGAAGCATAATTTCATCAAGAATGTAATTTCTTGCCTTATGAGTCTTAGCAAAAGCTTCCTTGATGATTTCAGGAGTAAGACCGTGAACTTTAAGGTCCATCTGAATTGCAGTGATACCCTTCTTAGTACCTGCAACCTTGAAGTCCATATCGCCGTAGAAATCTTCAAGACCCTGAATGTCAACCATTGTCATAAAGTCGCCGTATACGCCGTCGTCGCCTGTGATAAGACCGCAGCTGATACCTGCAACAGGAGCCTTGATAGGAACGCCTGCAGCCATAAGTGAAAGAGTAGAGCCGCAGATTGAGCCTTGCGAAGTTGAGCCGTTTGATGAAAGAACTTCAGATACAACTCTGATTGCATAAGGGAATTCATCAACTGACGGAAGAACAGGAACAAGTGCTTTTTCAGCAAGGGCACCGTGACCGATTTCACGTCTGCCCGGTCCTCTTGAAGGCTTTGTTTCGCCTACAGAGTATGACGGGAAGTTGTAGTGATGGATATATCTCTTTTCAGTCTGCTCGTCAAGACCGTCAAGAAGCTGAGCGTCTGACATCGGACCGAGAGTAGTGACTGAAAGTACCTGTGTTTGACCTCTTGTGAAAAGACCTGAGCCGTGTGCTCTTGAAAGAAGGTCAATCTCTGCGTTAAGAGGACGGATTTCGTCAATGCCTCTGCCGTCAACTCTCTTGTGCTCGTCCTTAAGCCAAGCACGAACAACGTGTTTTTGAACAAGATACATAATTTCTTCAATCTTGCCCTCGTTGCCCTCAAATCTTTCGTCAAACTTCTCGTGAACTGCATTATAAATAGGAAGAAGAGCCTCATCACGAACAAGCTTGTCATCTGTGTCAAGAGCTTTCTTTACGTCCTCAATACAGAAGTCCTCAATTTCCTTCATAATTTCAGGATCAGGGTCTGATGATTCATATTCAAACTTAGGCTTGCCGACTTCGTCAACGATGCCCTGAATAAACTTAACAATTTTCTTGTTTTCTTCGTGACCTGCCATAATAGCATTAAACATTGTTTCGTCATCAATTTCGTTGCCGCCTGCTTCAATCATAGCAACAAGGTCAGCTGTTGATGCAACCGTAAGTGTAAGGTCAGTCTTTGCTCTTTGTTCAAGAGTTGGGTTGATAACGATTTCGCCGTCAACAATGCCGACGTTTACCGAAGATATAGGACCTGCCCAAGGGATATCCGAAATAGCGATAGCGGCAGATACACCGATAGCGGCAGTAATCTCAGGTGAGCAGTCAGGGTCAACTGACATAACTGTTGCAACAACTGAGCAATCGTTTCTTAAATCTTTTGGGAAAAGCGGACGGATAGGACGGTCGATACAACGGGATGTAAGAATTGCCTTTTCTCCTGCTCTGCCTTCTCTGCGAAGGAATGAACCCGGAATTTTGCCTACCGCATACATTTTTTCCTCATAGTCAACCGAAAGAGGGAAGAAGTCAACGCCCTCACGTGGCTTTGCAGACGCTGTTACTGTGCAAAGAACTTCTGTTTCGCCGTAGCGAGCCATAATAGAAGCATTTGCAAGGCCTGCCATTTTGCCTGTTTCAAGTGTAAGCTTTCTGCCTGCAAGCTCGGTTTCCCAAACTTTAAAATTCTTGAAAAACATTTTAGTACCTCATTTCTTTAAATTTTATTTATTTAATCAAGGAGGTGCAATAGTAATAAACCCAATATACAAATTATAATTTACATACTCGGTTTACTACTATTGTCTGCGCCTCCTTAAATTACAAAAAAGTAAACAAGGCAAGCATTGACCGTCAGCCATGCTTGCCTAAGTGACAAATTATCTGTCGAGTGTATCACGGATGCCAAGCTTTTTGATAAGAGCACGGTATCTTTCGATATCCTTATTGTAAAGATATACGAGAAGGTTTCTTCTGTGACCAACCATCTTTAAAAGACCACGTCTTGAGTGATGGTCCTTCTTATGAACCTTAAGATGCTCTGTAAGCTCGTTGATTCTTGTTGTAAGAACTGCAACCTGAACTTCCGGTGAACCTGTGTCACCCTCGTGAGTAGCATACTCCTTGATAATTGCTTGCTTTTCAGCCTGTGTCATAATTTTCACCTCATTTAATATTATTTGCCGTATCACGCAAAACTCAGTAACGGGCAGGTGAATACTGCAAGGCAGTTAAACCCCGAAACCGTGTAATTCGTTTACAGCGAGAAGATTATAGCATATTATACCCGAATTGTAAAGCAAATTTTTAAAATAGTCGTTTATTGTATATTATATACAATATATAGTATGCTATATAGTCATTCCTTTATTTTTCGATATTTCTTACTTGAGTAGGCGTTTGGTTGAAAATTTTTTTAAACTCATTTGTAAAATGATACGGTGAGCTGAAACACAGTAATTCGCTTATTTTGTTAATTGGCATAGAGGTTTGAACAAGCAGCCTATAACCCTCCTCCATTTTCTTTTTGGTTATGTATTTTTTTGGTGAAATATTAAGTTCTTTGATAAAGATTTGGTGAAGTCTGCGAGGGGTAATATTGAAAAATGCCGACACGGCATCAACCGTTATTTTCGTAAATAATTTTTGCGATATAAATGAGCAAATATCGTCAATCAGCCTGCGGTGTGAGGTGTCAAGATTAAGAATTTCGCTTATTTCTTCTTTTCTGCAAACGTTAAAGTAATATGCAAGAAAAATGAAACTGACATAGTTTGAAATTTCAGCGTTTTGACCTATTCCTATAAGCTTTTCAAAATATTTTTCCTCGTCGTCGCTGACCTTACTTTTGCCTATTTTGCCAAGAACAAAATCTTTGCAGCCGTGATATGTAAAGTTAGTCCAACGGTATCCCCAAAATTGCCCCATAGCCTTGTATTTGATAATATCGTGGAAATTTAAAAAGATATAATCGTTTTCGCTTAATTCAAATTCACCGTGTTTTGTATAGATTTTGCCGTTGCCTGCCGTGCAGCGAATAAAAGCTACTGTGCCTTTGGGATACAAATTGCGTTCCTCGTCATCCATAAAATAAAAATAATTTTCATCTACAAGAATTTTAAAAGCGCTTATTACATTCGGTAAAAATAAATTGTTTTCGCTTTGATATCCTAAATAAAAAGATTTATTATGATACATTTCTACTCCACCGTTTCCGAAATATGTATCTATTATACTGTATTTTATATTTAATTACAAGTGAATATGTTATATAATATTTAGTTAGAACGGCTTTGAAGCATTTAATATACTTATAATAAAAAAAGTATGTACTTCTAAAGTTCAAAAAGAAAAAGGGGTTAATTTTTATGGAAATAGGAAAGATTAAACAAACTCTTTCTGACGCAAAGGTATATTGGAAAAGACCTATGCCCGGCAGATATATGCCGTTTAAGGAGATATTTGCTTATTCCTTCGGCGGAATAGGAATTTATTTCCTGATTTATTGTGTTCAGCAGTTAACGTTGGGCACTACAAATGTAATTATAGGTAATGCTATCGGCATTTCTCCGACTAAGGTTTATATTATTTATGCAATCAGTATTGCTATTTCTTTTCCTGCCACCGCAATAAGGGCTAATATTATTGATAATGCCCGAAGTAAGCAGGGAAAGTATCGACCTTATTTGCTGTCAATGGCGCTTCCGGCATGCTTGCTTGTGGTGGGTATGGTAATGGTGCCGTATGAAAAAATTGAAAGCCAAAACGTTAAGGCTCTTATCGTTCTTTTGTTTAATATCGGTTTTCAATTTTTCTATATGTTCTTTTATGAATCGTATGAAAACCTTATTATGGTGCTTTCGCCGGATACTCAGGAAAGAGCAAATGTTTTAACAATTAAGTCTGTTGTTTATTCTATGGCTCCGTCTATTGCAACTGCTGTTTTGCCGCTTGTTGCAAAGGTTGCAACTAACAATGACCTTTATGATATGAAATTATACAGAATTCTTTATCCGCCTTTCGCAATTCTCGGCGTAATCTGTTCTGTATATATATTTGCAAATACTCAGGAAAAGATTGTTCAGGCAAGAAGCCACGTTGTGCAAATCAAATTTCTTGATGCTGTTCGTGCAGTTGCAAAGAATAAGCTTTTCTGGGTTATATCTCTTGCAGGTTGGATAGGATTTCTTGAATCTACATACGGCAATATGCTCCAGTGGTGCTATCAGTACCATAACACAAAAGAAGACGGTGTCGGCGCCGGACTTTATACAATAATCACAATGGTTGTTGCAAACGCTAACCTTTGGGGAATGCTTGCCGCTCCGTTTTGTATTAAAAAGTGGGGTAAAAAAGCGGTGCTTATTTTCACCAATGCGCTCAATGCCGTAATTCTATTTTTGCTTTATCCCGTTGTTCAGGCAGAACCGCCTAAAATGATTATATATATTGCAATTATTCTTTTCGGTAACTATCTTATGAGCTCGTTCGGCGTTATTTTGACTCCTGCAGTAAATGCCGATATTCGTGATTATCAGCAATATTTAACCGGAGAAAGAATTGACGGTATGTTTTCAACCGTCGGTCTTATAGGAACGGTTATTACTCTTTTGACAAGCGGTATTGTGCCGGCTGTATACGAAAAGGTCGGTATTAATGAAAACATACTTTCATCTCGTGCAAGCGAAATATCGGCAATAACAGGCAAATCAATCAGCGAAGTAATGAACTCGCCTTATAATGTTCTTTATATTAACGATATTTTCAAAAAAGCATTTGTCGTTATTGTTATATTATCGGTTATAGGTGCAACGCTAAACTTTATTCCGTATTTCTTCTATGATATGACAGAGCTTCGCCAGCGTGCAATTGTTAAGGTGCTTAAACTTCGTGCAATGTTTGAAGATTATGGCAACGGCGTTCTTAACGATAAAGATATTGTTGATGCAATAGATGTTATTGAAGAGGCGCAAAGTATGAAAAATGCCGAGCCGAAAGATATTGATTCGTTCAAAAAAGCAGTTAAAAGTGCCAACGGCAAGGCTGCCAAAAAGCAAGCTAAAAAGGCACTTAAAGATGCAATAGCATATAACGAAAATATTGAAATTTCAAAAATGGTAAACGAAGAAGTCGAAAAGTTTGACCGTGAGGAATGGAAGCTTAGGCTTGAAGAGGCAAAAAGAATTTATGCAAACGGAATTGACGGTTTGTCAGATGTAAGCGACGAAGAACTTGAACGTGCAATGGCAAATGCAAAGGCTATGCCGAAGGATACCAAGAAGCACAGAGAGGAAAGAAGCGCTGCAATCGAAACCGCAAGAAACAGAAAGTACAGCAAGAAAGCTATTGCAAAAGCAGGCGGTAAAATTGTTCCTTTTGATAATGCGGTATTTGAACAGCTTTTTGCAAAAGAGGACGCCAATCTTGCCGCTTTGGCAGAACTTGAAACTGAAATTTCTAAAGCAAAAAAGGCTAAGGATAAGAATACAGAATCAAAACTTAAAGCAAAAAAGGCAAAGCTTAAGGCTGAAAGAAAGGAAATTGAGGCTTTAATTAAAAAGGCGACGGATGAAAATTCGTATTACAACCGTCTTGCAAAGCCGTATATTGACGCAGGCAAGCTCATTGTTCAGGCTGAGAATTACAAGCATTATGAGGATATTAAGGCTATGTATGACGATGCAAAGGCACGTGATGAGGAAAACAGACGCCTTGAGGAGCAAAAGGCTAAGGAGCTTGAGGCTAAGCAAAAAGAAATGAAGCAACAGCTTAAAACTGAAAAAGCAAAGAAAAAAAGAGAACAAAAAAATAAGTAAATTTTAAAAAAATCCCGTATCTGAATTGATACGGGATTTTTTTCGTCAATTGTATATTTTAATCAGTACGGCTGAGTGAGGTTCAACCTCGGCAGTAAATGAATTTTTGAATTTGCCGAGTTCTTTTTTTGCCCAAATGTCAAAAATGTTGTATTTTTCATCAGGCATTAAAACATCGCTTAAATTGAATTTGATTTTAGCTTTTTTATCTTTAGTATTAAAAAGTGCTGCATATTTACACTTCTTTCCGTTCGCCACCCAAATAACGGTACCTTTGCCGTTTGTTTCTTTTCTGTAATGCTGGTGTGCGCCGTTTGAATCTTTGTGCATTTTAAGATATTCTTCGTTTGTTAAAAGCGAGAGCGTCCATTCGTCGTTTTCAGGCATATTGCCGCCGAAGAAAAGAGGACTTTTAAAAATTCCCCAAAGGCTCATCATTGTGATTTGTTCAGACCTTGTGAATTGAGTGTATCTGTCTTTAGGGCCGTGGTATGAACAGTTTTTGCAAAGCTTGCCGAGCGGTAGCATATCGCAGTCCGGATAATTTCCGCTTTTAACTTCGTTTTGCCACAAAAGGCATTTGTCAAACATATCGTGAAGCTTGTCCCACTTATCCCAAAAATCGCCTGTCATTCGCCACATATTTGCGTTTTCTGCAAGGTGCTTTGCATTTTCGATTTTAGCAGGACCGGGAGAGAGCGAAAGCACCATATTTCTGCCGCAGTTGTCAATAGCTTTTCTAATCATTTCAATTTCATAATATGCGCTGTACGGTGTATCCCATTGGCGAAATTCCGTTACCGCAATGTCGTCGCACTTTATAAAATCAACGCCCCACTTAGCATAAAGTTCAAATATGCTGTTATAATAATCCTGTGCACCCTCACAGTTTTTCATTCCGTACATATCGGTGTTCCATGAGCATACGCTGAAATGGTGCGCAATCTCACGGGCAGTAAATTTACTGTCTTTTATTTTTGTGTTTTTGTGCACTGCCTGACGTGGAATACCACGCATAATATGAATTCCGAATTTTAAGCCGAGGGAGTGAACATAGTCGGCAATAGGCTTAAAGCCCTGACCGCCCTTAGCACTCGGAAAACGGTTTTCGGCAGGGATAAGTCTGCCGTATTCGTCCATATCAAGCTCGGTAAAATTGTTATAATCGTTATCTTTTGCCTTTGGTTCATACCATTGAATATCGCAAACAATATATTCCCAGCCGTATTTCTTTAAATTTTTTGCCATATAGTCGGCATTTTCCTTGAGCTGTTTTTCATTTACAGCTGCACCGAAGCAGTCCCAGCTGTTCCACCCCATAGGCGCATTTTTTGCAAAATCTCTGTGTGTCATACCATATCTCCAAAACTTTTTGTTTTACGGTTTTATATTATAATTAAAAAAACAGCGTGTCAATAACTTTTTGAAGATTTATACGATTGAATGTTTATGATATAAATATATTTAAAATTTCTTGCTATAAGATTAGGTTTGTGATATCCTAAAATTTATGGAAAATAAATTATATAAATATGAGCTTCATTGCCACACGGGTTGTGTTTCACGTTGCGGCAGGGTCGAGCCTGAGGAAATTGTAAAATTATATATTGAAAAAGGATATGACGGAATAGTCGTTACCGACCACTACAGCCCTATGACCTTTGAGCCTAATTGGTGCCCGCAAAAGCAGATTGATTTTTATCTTTCGGGCTACAGGCGAATGAAAGCGGAAGCTGAAAAATCAGGCAAAGATTTTACAGTATTGCTCGGAATGGAACTTCGCCATTACGGCACGGCTAACGATTATCTTATTTACGGTATTGACGAGGAATTTCTTTACAGCTCAGGCAATTTGATGAAGCCGTGGGAAAAGAAAATATATTCTCTCTGTCATTCAAAAGGATTTCTTGTGTTTCAGGCGCACCCGTTTAGAACGGGCATAAGAAGATGCGATGAGCATTATATTGACGGTATTGAAATTTATAACGGAAAAACGAATGAGAAGCTTAACAAAAAAGCAGAGGTTTGGGCAAGGGAAAGCGGCAAGCTGATGTGTTCAGGCTCTGATTTTCATACCAAGGCTCACACGGCACGAGGCGGTATTATTACAAAAGAGAAAATTAATAATAATTGCGATTTATTAAGAGTTCTTAAAAGTCAAAATTTTGAAATGATTAAAACCTATTAACGCACTTGTTATTTTATTGACAATGCTTGTTGACGATTTGCTTGTTATAATATATAATATATTATAAGTTGTATTTAAAGAGGAGGCGCAAGTATGTGGCTTGATAAAGATAATATTGAAACTCTTTATGCTCCGAAAAAGCGAAATTATAAAAAAGAACTTTTTGAGGCTATTAAGAAATTTGCGATTAATATTGCAAAAAAGCAGTCGGGTTTTCGTAAAGAGTCACGTAAAATTCTCCTTGAAAGCAGAAAGAAATCTTATGATGAAATAAGAGACAGGATTAAAACCGACCCTAAGGTTATTTTGTTTTCGACCTTTGACGGCAGAAGCTACGGCGACAGTCCAAAGGCAATTTACGAATATATGCTCACTCAGGAAAAATTTGAGGATTATACTTTCGTGTGGGCTTTTCGCAATCCTAAGCAGTTTACCTTTGTTTTGGACAATCCTAATACTTATATAGTCACGGTTAATACAAAGGATTATGAAGTTGCGGCGGCAACGGCTAAGTATTGGGTTTATAACTATCGAATGAGCGACCATATTTATCCTAAGGACGACCAAGTTTACATTCAGCTTTGGCACGGCACGCCGCTTAAACGTCTTGGCTATGATATTAATATTTCCGACAACGCTATGAATTCAAAAAGCGAAATCCGTGAAAAATATAAGGTTGATGCAAGCAAGTTTAAATATATTCTCGCCCCGTCGCACTTTGCGGCAGAAAAGTTTATTTCCGCTTGGAATTTGGAGGCTATCGGCAGAACGGATACTGTTTTGGAGCTTGGCTATCCGAGAAATGACTTTTTGGCAAATTATACTCAAAAGGATATTGAAGATATAGTAAGTGAATTACAGCTTCCGAGGGACAAAAAATATATTCTTTATGCACCTACTTGGCGTGATAATCAGCATCAGGCAGGCATAGGCTACACGTATAAAACCGAGGTTGATTTTGATAAACTGAAAGCTAATCTCGGCGATGAATATATTATCCTTTTCAGGGCGCATTATCTTGTCGCAAATTCCTTTGATTTTGATAAATACAAAGGCTTTGTTTATGATGTGTCAAAGGTGAATGATATCAATCATCTTTATGTCATTTCTGATTTACTTGTAACGGATTATTCATCGGTATTTTTCGATTATGCAAACCTTAAAAGACCGGAAATTTTCTATATGTATGACCTTGAGGCATACGGTAATGAAATCCGTGGCTTTTATATTGACCTTGATGAGCTTCCCGGTCCGATTGTTCAAACCGAGGACGAGCTGATTAAGGCTATCAAGAATGCCGAGACTGACAGAAGCTATGACGAAAAATATAAGGCGTTTAATGATAAGTTTAATTATCTTGACGACGGCAAGGCGGCTCAAAGAGTTACCGAAGCAATTATAGAAGAATGATGCAGACGGGCGATTGATAATCGCCCCTACGGCATGTATACACATATAAAAAGTGACTTGAACAATTAAGCTCAAGTCACTTTTTATATGTTTGATGATATTTTTACGCTTTCGTTTTTTGAATATAAGTCGTATTCGATTACAGGGTTTTCATCAATGCCTATTCGGTAAATCTTGCTCATAATTTTATTGTCATCAAGTGTGTAATCGGCATTTGAGGTATCGTAGCAAGTCCTTTTATCCTCGCACGCTTTTTTAATAACACCTTCGTCAATATTATTTATGTTTAAAATTTCTGTCAGCTTTGACAGCTCGCTGTAATCAATGCTTTTGTATTTTTGACTGTAACCGTCAATCGCATTATTTAATGTAATTGTGATTTTGGGGTTGCTGCTTTGTAAATCACTGCACTCAATGCTTATTGTGCTGTTTTCCTTTTCGCCCTTTACGGTGAAGCCGTCTTTGTCGGCGTTTTCTTGAACATTATAAGCCTGCTCTTTTAAGTAATTGACAGCCGAGTCTTGAATATTGCTGTTTTTAGAATTGGTGCAGCCGAAGCAGGTTGCAATAATCATTAAAAAGCACAACCCGATAAAAAGATATTTGAATCTTTTAGCCATTTCGTTCACCTTATTTATAATAGTTTTCCTTTACATCAAGAAGCTCCTGCTCGGTGCAAGATGAGCTTAAGCAACCAACGCTGGTAACGCATTTTCCGCCTGTAATATTGCCGAATTTGATTGAATCCTCAAAGCTTTTTTCGTGGTACAAGCCGTAAATAAAGCCTGCAAGGAATGCGTCGCCTGCACCTGTTGAGTCAACGTGTTTGAAATCGTCAACTTGACTGACATAAAATTTCTTTCCGTTTTCCATTCCGAGGCAGCCGTCTTTATCAAGCTTAACGATAACCTTTTCAAAATAATTTGATAAAACGTCAGCCGCTTTTTCCGGAGTGTTGGTATCTGTTATTTTAAGCGCTTCCTTTTGGTTTGGGGTATAATAATCGGCAAGCTCAAGATGCTCCTTGTAGTTTTCAAGGCTCAAATTATCGTCCCAGCCGCAGTCAAAAACAAGCATTGTGCCCTCGCTTTTAAGCTTTTTGTATACAGGCAAAAAGCCGCCTGTGTGCATAATTACTATCTTTGCGCCGGTGCACATTTTGTAAGCCGCATCAAGTGCGTCGGGCGTTGCCTCAACGCTTCCGTGACCGTAGGACATAAACGTTCTGTCCCTGCTTGTAATCATAGCGCTTGTAACATTAAGCGGAATATCGTCATCGCCTTTATAAAGATTAATAGGGGATACACCGCATTTTTCAAATTCCTGCCTTGCATAGTTTGAAAAAATATCATCTCCAAGCTCTGTCGCAATTTTAGTCTTAATACCGAGCCGGCCGAGATTTATAAGCGTTGCGGGAACACCGCCGCCGAGCTGAAGCGAAAAATGCTTTGCATATATTTCTTCGCCCTCGTTCGGCAATCTGTCAATTCCCGAATAAAGAATGTCAACGTTGGTACAGCCTATTCCGGCAATAAAATTTTTATCTCCCATATTTATCTCCTAAACTAATATATCTGTTTTGTTTTAATTATATATTATAATTGTGTCAATATCAAGAAACAAGCCGTTTAAAATAAAAATTTCCCTTAATAAAAACGAGCCAATGCATAAAGGACGTTTATTCCCATGCATTGGCTTATTTTTGTATATTTATTAAGTTATGCTTAATTTGTCATTTGCAAAATAAATATAACTTTTTCCTTATTTCTTTTCCCAACCCGAATAAAGAGTCAGACTGTCGCTTACGGTGTCTTTATTAACATCAAATTGCTTAGTGCAATCCTTGTCTAAATACCAGCCCGTAAAGGTGTAGCCCTCTTTAACGGGATTTTCTTCAACATCAACAAGCTGACCATACATAACCTTTTGGTTATCTATTTGCGAGCCGCCGTCTGTATTGAATGTGACAGTAAATCCTGCATGACTTACCGCAAAAATCATACAGGCGATAAGAACGATAATTCCGACAAGGATGAGCTTGTCTGCCGTTTTTACAGACATTTTTATGTTTCGGTAAAGTCCTCCGGGTTTCCTTTCGGTGTTAAGATTTATTGTGTTGTTTTCGTTCATATTTTTCACTGCCTTTCAAAAACGGTGGTTAATTATTATCTTCTTGCGAGATACTTTCTCATATCAATTGCGCAAGCAACAAGAATGATTACACCTTTGATAATGTAAAGCATATTTGCGGATACGGAAAGGAAGTTAAGACCGGCAAAAATAATCTGCAAAAGAAGTACGCCGATAACGATACCGCTGATTTTACCTGTACCGCCTACAAATGATACACCGCCGATTACGCAAGCCGCAATAGCGTCACATTCGTAGTTAAGACCTGTGTTTGCAGAGCAAGAAGCAATACGAGCGCCCTCAATAAAGCCTGTGATACCGTACATAACACCTGCAAGCACAAATACCATTAAGATTGTCATAAATACATTTACGCCCGATACTCTTGCTGCTTCTTCGTTTGAACCTACGGCAAACATATTTTTGCCAAACTTTGTTTTATTCCAAATAACCCACATAATTGCTGTTAAAACTGCGGAATAAAGAACATATTTAGGAATGGCAACACCGCCGACATTGAAAAGTGTACCGGTGATAAAGCTTGTGTAAGACGAGTCAAGACCTGAAAGAGTTTGACCGTTGTTGCCGCCAATCATAAGATACATAAGAACAGTACCAAATACAATAAGCTGGGTTGAAAGAGTAACTATAAACGGATGAAGCTTAAACTTAGCAACAAAAAATCCGTTTACAAGGCCAACAACTGCGCCGATTGCAATTACTGCAAGAAATACAATCCAAAGCGGCATTGTATTAAGATTAGGGAACATTTTGTTGGCATAGCCAGTCATTTGCAAAAGCGAAGCCGCAACGCAGGCGGTAAGACCTACACATCGACCTGCCGAAATATCCGTACCTGTTAATACGATACAGCCTGCAATACCCAAAGCAATCGGAAGCTTTGCGGCGGTGAGCGAAACAATATTAACTATTGACGATACACTCAAAAATGCCGGAACCTTGATTGCAATAAAAATCACCGCTATTGCAATGATGATATACATTGCGTTGTTAAATAATAAATCTGTAATTAATCTTTTTTTGTCGTCCTTGTCTGCCGCTTTGAATTTTTCAACCCAAAGGGAGATACGTGAACGCTTAACCTTTTTTATACTTGTGTCAGCCATAATGAAATCCTCCTTATACATATTTTGCCGCAAGTGTCATAATCTCTTCCTGATTAGTAGTCTTTGCGTCAACCTCACCTGAGAGCCTGCCGCCCGACATAACAAGAATTTTATCGCATACGCCTAAAAGCTCTGCCATTTCGGAAGAAACCATAATGACTGTTTTGCCTTTTTTGGCAAGGTCAAGAATAAGCTGATAAATTTCGTATTTTGCGCCTACGTCGATACCTCTTGTCGGTTCGTCAAGAAGAAGCACGGTAGGGTCAGTCAAAAGCCACCTTGCAAGGATAACCTTTTGCTGATTACCGCCTGAAAGCGAGCTGATTTTTGTTTCCTGATTAGGAGTTTTAACTCTAAGGGATTTTATATATTCGTCAGTCGTGTCCTTCATTTTCTTTTTGTTAAGAAACGGACCGGTCTGATATTTTTTTAAGCTTGAAATTGTAGTATTTTCTCTGATATTCAAAATTCCGAAAATACCTGTTGCACGTCTTTCCTCAGTCAAAAGGGCAAAGCCGTTTTTGATTGATTCGTGCGGATTTCTGTTTTTAACCTCTTTGCCGTCAAGTGTGATTTTTCCGCTCTTTTTGGTGGTTATTCCAAATATTTGCTCTAAAAGTTCAGTTCTTCCTGAGCCGTCAAGCCCTGCCACACCAAGGATTTCTCCTCTTCTTGCCTGAAATGAAACATTATTAAGGTTTGTATATTCGCCGCTTAAATTTTCGACATTAAGAAGAACGTCGCCGATTTTATTGTCTTTTTCAGGATAACGGTTTGTAAGTTCACGGCCAACCATAAGCTTAATGATTTCGTCCATAGTAAGCTCACTTGCTGCCTTTGTGGCAATCCATTTGCCGTCACGCATAATTGTAACTTCGTCGCTTATGCGCAAAATTTCCTCCATTTTGTGAGAAATATAAATAATGCCGCAGCCTCTGTCCCTGAGCATATTGATAATACGGAAAAGATGTTCAACCTCTTCCTCGGTAAGCGAGGAGGTTGGCTCATCAAAAACAATTATTTTTGAATTGTAGGAAACGGCTTTGGCAATTTCAACCATTTGCCTTTGCGAAACCGACATTGTGCTCATAACGGCTTTCGGGTCAACGTTTATTTCGAGGTCTTTAAAAACCTTCATTGTTTCGTCATACATTTTCTTTTCACTTGTGAAAGGAAGATATTTTGAAACCTTTGGAAATCTGCCGAGCCACATATTGTCCATAACATTACGCTTGAGCGCTTGGTTGAGCTCCTGATGTACCATTGCAACGCCGTTTTCAAGGGCTTCCTTACTGTTTTTGTAATTAACCTCTTTTCCATCGACATAAATGTGACCGTTGTCTTTGCTGTAAACACCGAAAAGACATTTCATAAGTGTTGATTTACCGGCGCCGTTTTCGCCCATAAGTGCATGAACTGTTCCTTTTTTGACCGTCAACTGTGCATGGTCAAGCGCTTTGACACCAGGGAAAGTCTTTTCTATATCAACCATTTTTAACAATATATCTTTGTCAGTCGCAGAAACGGATTTATTTATATTGTTTTGCATATGTATCTCTCCTATCTGCTTTGAATAGTACGGTTGAGGCAAAAAGCCCCAACCGTATTTTGTGAAGTTAATTTATATTATTTTTCCGAATCTGCTGTGTAAGCCGAATAAGGAATATTTACTCTCCAAGTGCCTACTACGTTTGCAGTGTCAATACTGTCAAGTGCGTTTGCACCGTTGAGGTAATTACCCATAATTGTTGTGATTGCTGTAGCCATACCCTGTGCGTCTTGCTTGATTGTACCAATCATTGAGCCTGACTTGATAGCTGATTTAGCTGCGTCTGTTGCATCAACACCGAATACAGGAATAACCTTTTTGCCGTCCTTGTTGTAGCCTGCTGTTTGAAGAGCAGATACTGCACCGAGTGCCATTTCATCGTTGTTGGCAATTACGAGTTCAATCATATTTTTGTTTGATTCTGTGTACTGAGCAAGAGCTGTGCTCATATAGTTTGTAGCTGCTGCTGATGACCATAAGCCGTCCTGGTCAACAAGATATTTGTTCTTGTTAGCTGCATCATAGAACTCAAGGTCAGGCTTTCCTGCTTTTTCAAGAACCTTGTTAGCGTCCTCAACGCCGTACTTTGTACGTGCGATTGCTTCCATATTGCCCTCTTGACCCTTGAACATTACATAGCTGATTTTGCCGTCGCCGTTAAGGTCGAGCTTGTCATAGTTGTTTACAAGGTATTCGCCAATCATCTGGCCCTGCATATGACCTGCCTGCTCGTAGTCTGTTCCTACGAATACGCACTTTTCATAGCTTTCAATAACCGACTGGTCAACAGAACGGTTGAAGAAGATTACAGGAACGTTTTTAGCCTTTGCAAGATTTATAATGTTTTGAGCGGCGTCATTTGAGCCTGTGTCAACTACATTGACGATAAGCATTGATGAGCCTTTTGCAAGTGCTGTTTGAACCTGCTCGGTCTGTGTTGTCTGGTTGCCGTTTGCGTCGTAATCGTTATAGGTATAGCCGCCGTCTTTCAAGATTTTATCCATTGATGAACGAACGGTTGAAATGTATGCATCGCTGAAGGTGTAATAGAATACCGATATCTCACCTTTGGCAGACGAAGCCGCCTTTGTTGTGCCGCCGTCGCCCTTTTTTGAAGAACAAGCTGCAAAACCTACTACCATTACTACTGCTAATAATAATGCCAATAACTTTTTCATCTTTTTCATAAAGATTACCTCCTTAAAATTTTTCGTTAAGTCATTGTGTGTCTTTATTATATCTTTGATAGATTTAAAATTGAATGTGATTTTTTATTCAAAGTGTATAAAAAATTACGATATTTATGATTTATTATGTTAAAATTACTACCCAAAAAGCATAAAAACGGCTTTGACAAGCCAAAATTGACTGTCAAAGCCGTTTTGAATATTTGTTAATTACTGCTTTCGCTAAAGCTGAAAAGTATTTTTTGAATATCAGGTGAAAACATATTTTTTCGAGTTACAACATAGGTATCGGTTTCAATTGTGCTTGTTTGCAATTTTTTGCCCGACAGTATTTCAGACGCTTTTGAAACCGAGGTGTAACCCATAGAAAAAGGATTTTGAACAATCAGTGTATCTATCTCTCCGCTTTCAAGCATATTTACGCAGTTGACATTGCTGTCAAAGCCTATGCCGAAAACCTTGTTATTCAAATTTAATTCCTTTATTGCATACGCCACCCCGATGGTTGACCATTCGTTGAAGCCTATGAGTACATTGATTTGCTTGTGCTTTTTTAGTAGCTTTTTTGCACCGGCGGTTGCACTTTCTTTGTTTGATTCAACATTAACCGTATCAACAATTTTTGCATTATCTATTTTGTTTATATAATCGGTAAATCCTTTTAATCGCTGTTTGCCGTTTTCGGTATTTGCGCCGTAATTTACTATACCTATATTAATAGACTTTTGCTCCTTGCACAAATCGACTGCTTGCTTTGCCGCTTTTTTTCCGGCTTCAATATTGTTTGTACCCACAAAAAGCTCCTTGCCGTTTACATCAACGTCGCTGTCAACCGTGATTACCTTAATTCCGCTGTTAATGGCTTTTTGAACGGCATCGGCATTTTTTTCAAAATCTATCGCTGAAAGAATTATGACGCCTACATTGTTTGAAACTGCGTTTTCAATCATTTTGTTTTGGGCGTTGTAATCCTCTTCGTTTTCAGGACCTTCAAATGTAACTTTTACATTGTATTCGGTTGCCGCAGACAGCGCTCCGTTTTTCATATCGTTCCAAAAAGTTGAGTCGCTGCCTTTTGTTATTATTGCAATATTGTTGCTTTTGTTGTCAAATTCTGCGCCTTTTGCACAGCCAAACAGGACTGCAATAAGAAAAAAAGTAAGAGTGAGTAAGGCAGTCGCTTTTTTAATATTCATGTTCTTGTCCTTTCTCAATTTTTGGAATTTTAATCGTTACGGTTGTGCCGACGTCAAGCTCGCTTTCAATCGTAATTCCGTATTCCTCTCCGAAATATATTTTAAGTCGGTCATTTACATTTTTAACACCGATACCTTTTGAGTCGCTTCTATCCTTTTGAAGAATGGTTTGGCATTGCTCCTGCGTCATTCCGAGTCCGTTATCTTTAACGATTATCACAATATCCTTGCCTTGGCGACGGACAATAATTTTAATTTCGCCCTCGTCAACCATTCGGTCAAGCCCGTGATAAATTGCATTTTCAATAAACGGTTGAATTGTAATTTTGTTGCACATATAGCCCAAAACGCTTTTGTCAACATCAAATGAATAGGTAAATTGGTTTTTGTATCTGTAACTTTGAATAATAAGATAGCTTTCGGCGTGCTTGAGTTCGTCGCTAATTGTTATAAATTCATTGCCGTGGCTTATGCTTATTCTGAAAAGCTTTGCAAGTGCACCCACCATTTTGACTGCGTCCTTGCTGTTGTCCTGCTCACACATCCATTGAATTGAATCAAGCGTATTATAAAGAAAATGAGGATTGATTTGAGCCTGCAAGGCTTTCAATTCCGTCTTTCTGAGAACAATTTCTTCATTGTGAACCTTTTCCATAAGCGACTGAATCATAAGCACCATATGTTCAAACGATGACGAAAGTGTTTTGAATTCCACAACGTTACTCATATCTGCCTTGTATTCAAATGATTCCGCCTGCTTTTCAAATTTTTGCATTGAATCAACAAGCCTTCTGACAGGTCTTGTAACAGTTCTTGAAAGAATAAAATAAACCAAAACCGATATAAAAAGGCTGAATAAAATCGCAAATGCAGAGCCGATGATTATTTGGCTTTTTACTGCTTGTGTTATTTCATCATTAAAGCTTACACCTACTATCTTCCAATTACACGAGGCAAGGGAGGATATGTTATAAATATTATTTCTTTTCCTGTGTATTCCGTCTGCAAGGTCAAAAATCTCATCGGTATTTTCCTTTTTCAATCCTGAAAAAAGAATTTGCTGCTGTGGGTGATAAATAATTTCGCCTTTTGAATTGATAATGTAGCAATAACCCCTTTGACCGATGCTCACCTTATCAATATATTTTGCAATTGACGAGAATTTGAAATCAATCACAACAAAAACCTGACGGGCATAAAGATTTGAATATTCTTTTTTTGCAATTGTTACAACCCACGGATATTTGTTTTCATAAATCGTATTTACGTGGGGTTGAGTAATTGCGTATCCGTCAGTAAGTCCGGAAAAAGCGGCTTTGTCAAACGATAAATTAGTAGGGTTGCTTTTTACTTTGTCGTTGTTGTCGTTTCCGTCTAAAAGCAAATTGCCCTGCATATCATAAAGCATCACGCAATATATATCTTCTTCAAGTCTGGATGCTGTTGATATCGCATTTTGAAGCGATGAGGTATCGGTACAGCTATTCATTTCATCGCAAAGGTTATCAAGCTTGTTTTTTATTGACGAAACATAATTAGAAACGGTCTCGTTAGCCTGCGATACGGCTTGCCTGCTCGATACATAAGCCGAATCAAACATTGAATTTTTGTAAAATATGCCAAAAAATAATGTAGAAGCAAGAGTTGAAAATATAACGCCGAAAACAACGATTGCTATAATCAATACAGACAATTTTATTTTGTTACGCTTAAACATCGTTTTTTCCTAAATGCTCCTCTCTGTATTTGTTAGGTGACATACCGTAATATTTTTTAAAGCAATAACTGAAATAGTGCTGGTCACTGTATCCGCATTTTTGTGATATTTCAAAAATTTTCATTGACGTACACAACAGTAAATCGCTTGCCGCTTTCATTCTGCGTTCTGTAACAAGGGCAATAAAATTTTGCGACTTCGTTTTCTTTATAAGCGCACTTAAATAGTTTGGGCTTACACCCAGCTTGTCGCTTGCGTCGGTCAACGATAAATCCTCATTCATATATTCATCGTTTATAATTTGAAGTGCTCTGTCACAAATCGTTTCGCTTTCGTGCCTTTGCGAGCGTGAAATGATATCTCTTGCGTCAAGGCAAAGCGATATTAGTTCTTTTTTATACTGCTCGTTAAAATCGAATGACAGGCGAGAGGTGAAAGGATTATTTGATGAGAAAAGCTCAGATAATGCGTCATTATCAGATAAAACGCTTACGCATCTGTGCGCTGTTGCAAGTATTTGAATAATCAAATAATTTATTTCGTCACGATTTTTATTTGACAACATATCATTAAGAAATTCACTTATTTCTTCCTTGTTGCCTATTTTTAAAAGCTGCTCAAGCTTATGGACGGACTTTTCTATGTCCTCAAGTTCATATATGCTTTTGCGTTCCTGATCGTTAATAAATCTGATGTCGCCTGTACCGTCAGAGGTATATCGCCTTGCCGTGATAGCCTGTGCGCAAGCAAGCGACAAAAGCACCGGGCTTTCAACTGTTTGGCTGATACCGATTGTGCATTTTTGGTCGAAAAGCTTTTTTGCGCTTTGCACAAGCTCAATTACAGGAAGTCTTAATTTTGTTGACATTTCTTCTGCTTCACTCGTCACAAGCGTAACAATTCTGCCGTTTACAAAAAAGCTTTCGCAATTTGCATATTTTCCTACAATGCTGTTTACAAAATCAATATGATGTGCCTCGGTACAGTTTTCACCGCTGAAAGTTTTGAATTTTGACACAACAACGCTGTAGCAGTCATTGTCGCTTTTAATAAGTCCTAACCTTTTGGCACTGTCTTTCAACTCTTGAGGTGTATAAATATCCTCTCCCGTTCCTAAAAGCAACGGCAAAAGAAATTCCGTTTTCTTAAGTCTTAACTCGGTTTCTTCATTTGATGTTCCTGTTTTAAGCCTTTCAAATTCTTCGTCCATTTCCGCTTTGATTTTTACGAATTCTTCGCTGATTTCGCTTGCGGAAATAGGTTTTAAAAGATAACGGATAACATTATACTTAAATGCTTCCTGTGCATATTCAAAATCATCGTATCCGCTTAAAATAACAAGCTTTGTGGCAGGCCTTATTTCTCTTGCCTTTCTTGCAAGTTCAAGTCCTGTCATAAGCGGCATTTTGATATCAGTCAAAATTAAATCAGGTTCCAGCTTTTCAAGAAGTTCAAGTGCTTCAATTCCGTTTTCAGCGTCGCCAACAACTTTAAATCCGGCTTTTTCCCAATTTACGCTTTTAATAACTGCTTCTCTTTGACGTATCTCGTCATCAACTACAAGCACACTATACATAATTTTCCCTCTCAATAAAATCACTTATTTTGCGTATACTTATCTAAATTTATTATATATAAACTTAATCTATTTATCAAGTATGTTTGAGGGATAAAAATATGGGTAATTTAAAATCCGATAATTAATGCTTTTTACTGAGTTACTACTCAAAGCGGTCTGACGATTTTTTTGTACGCTGTCGGTCCCGTCACTCAGTATCGAAAGGTCCACTCGTCGAAACACATTCCGTGATTAAGGCAAAATGCAAGCATTTGCCAACAATCACTTCGTATGTTTCTCCTCTCCCCACAAAGTCTTTGACTTTGTGGGGACCCCGAAATAAAGAGTATTCTCGCACACTTTCACAACATAATAAAAACGAGGAACATTCTAAAGAACATTCCTCGTTTTTGGTACGCTGGAAGGGACTCGAACCCCCGACCTACTGGTTCGTAGCAGCTAAGATATGACTTAAATACAGCAAATATGGCTATTTTAAGCCGTTTCTGCTATACAAAATTTGCCCACAATTTCATAGAAGTTTCTATAGTTTAATCATTTATATTTTGCAAGTGGTCACAATTGTGGTCAAAATACAATTACAGGCTTATTGAATTTTAATAAGGATTTTATATACAGAGCTTGTGGATGATTTCACAGATAATTTGAAACTAATATCTAATAACATTGAAAAATTCAATAACTAATGGTAAACCGCCTTTACGAACGATTATAAGAGTGGTTTTAAAATATTATATATTTAGAAGTTTGAACATTAGAAAACGAAATCAGAGTAACCGAAATGTATCCTCAAATACACCATTTTAAGCCGAATCCTAACTTTTTAGTTTCTAAAAGATTTTTCAATAAATAACTAGAATGTTTTGATTTGTTGCAAACATCACTTTGTTGATGTATAATTAAAAGGAAAAAGTTCGTTATAATTAATGCAGAAATACTAGCGAGGTATTACATATGCATATATGTACAGTTATAATTAATAATTTTAGATGTTATGAAAATAAAACCATATTCACATTTAAAAAAGGTCTCAATGTATTAGTTGGTGAAAATGACTCAGGTAAAAGTGCACTAATTGATTCAATAAAATATGTTTTAGGAACTACTGATCAAAATTGGCAAAGAGTTAATATTTCTGACTATTCCAATGAAGATACATCAAAACCCATTAACATAACCATTATCTTTTCCGATTTAACATTAGACGAAAAAGCTACTTTTATGGAATGCCTTACATTAAAAAAAGGCAAATACTATTTAATTCTTAATTGGGAAGCCAAATATTTAACGACTATAATGCCTAATAGAACAGTTATTAATTTATCTTGTGGTTTAAAAAAAGATATTACTGCACCAAGCCCTGAGGCTAGAGAAACTTTAAGAACTACATATTTAAGACCTTTAAGAGATGCTGCTGCTCAGATGAAAGCAGGTAGAAATTCAAGACTATCACAAATTGTTAGTAGTATTCCAAATTTAAATGATGGAAAACCGTATGTTCCAGGTAAAGATATATCTAATTTATCACTTTCGGCTATTTTTGATCTTTCAAATGACTTATTGAAAAACAACAACAAAATAAAGGAAGTCAATGATTCTATCAATAATATAATGACAGGTCAAATGCTGTTATCTAATGAGAATATTCAAACCGATATTTCAGTAAGTAACACAGATGCCATTGAAAATAAAAAAATAAACAATCTTTTAGAAAAATTAGACTTAACTGTAATATCTAATAAAGGAAATATAGGCCTTGGAACCAGCAACCTAATGAGTATGGCTTGTGAACTATTATTAAATAACAAAAACAATAATTATAGTTCGTTTATGCTGATAGAAGAACCTGAAGCACATATACATGCACAAAGACAATTAAAACTCATAAAATCTATACAAGAACAATGCAACAAATCGGATGTAAATACTCAAGTTATTATGACCACCCATTCTCCGTTGCTCTCATCTGTTGTACACTTAAAAAACATTACAATAGTAAACAATAAAAAACCATACTCATTATCTCCTAATAATACTAAATTAGAAGATAATGATTATAAATATCTTGAAAAATATTTAGATGCAACAAAAGCTAATATGTTTTTTGCAAGAGGTGTGATAATAGTAGAAGGACCAGCTGAGGCTCTCTTGTTTCCTACTATTGCTGAATTATTAGGATACGATTTCACTAACAATGGTGTATCTTTAGTTGATGTGCGAGGAATAGGTTTAAGCCGATACGCAAGGATTTTTCAAAGAACAGACGAAGAAAATCTTTTAAATGTACCAGTTGCTTGCGTTACAGATAGGGATATAATGCCTGATTGTGCTCCAAAAATATGTATTAACAAAGACTATTCTACATTAGATACATTTCCTAGTAAAAGCAAAAGAAGATGGAAAGTTGAGTCTGAAATAGATGATATTGATTCTTATATGGATGGTATACTATCTAGAGCAGATGGTCAAAATGTAAAAACTTTTATTTCTGATTACTGGACTCTCGAATATGATTTAGCATATTCAGGATTAGCAGAAGATATGATTATAGTAATTGAAAATTTGCTTGGCAAAAATGTTAACGCAATAAAAAGCGAGTATGATAAATATACAACTCCCGAAGAAAAAGCTTCATATATTTATTCGTTCTTCAGAAGGAATTTAATATCAAAAGCCGATTTTGCTCAATCATTTTCAGTGCATTTAGAAGAGAAATATGATAAATGCATTGAAACCTTTAAATCTAAATTGCCAAATTATATTGTAGATGCAATAAAATATGTTTCAACACCAATACAATAGATAGATTAATTATGAAGGATTTTAATATTTCAAAAATTGAAATAACCGATGAAGATATAAAATGGATACAAGAAATAATGCCAGAAATAGAATTCGATGACGACCGCATCAAAGCGTTAAAATCATTGGACTCTGTTGATATAAACGCATGTCCTGGCAGTGGAAAAACAACATTATTAGTATCAAAACTTGCCATTCTTGCTAACAAATGGCCTTATACAAATAAGGGAATATGTGTTTTGTCACATACAAATGTTGCGAGAGAAGAAATACAAAATCGTTTAGGCGATTTAGCCATAGGCAAAAAATTGTTATCCTATCCTCATTTCATTGGAACATTTCAATCATACCTAGATACTTTTTTTGCAATTCCATATTTAAAAAGCAATAAAAGCAATATAAAAATTGTTGACGATCAATATGTTTTATCAAAAAGGTGGAGCAGAATGAAATATAAAACATATCTAGAAAATAATAATTATGATCAGTATGTTTTTGATCCTGCAAAATTACCTTATGAACTAAATATAAAATGTGGTGCAAACACAAAAACATACAAAAGCATCGTAAAAATTGTGGAAGATTCAAGAAATATCGGAGAATATACATTTAATGAAATGAGATTATATGCAGCTCAATATATAGCAGAATATCCTGAAGTTTGTGAAATCGCTCGAAAAAGATTTCCAATCATATTTATTGATGAATCTCAAGATACCGAAAATTACATGTGGGAGATAATAACAAAAGTATATGTTGAAGGATCAAATACAGTTTGGCAATCGTTTGGAGATATTAATCAAGCGATTTATAATGGATTTTCATCAAACGACAAAACAACTATATTTCCTAGAGAAAACCAAATATCAATTACTAACACCAAAAGATTGCCTAATTCGATTGCAAAATTAGCAAATACTGTTGCTATTAATAAATCTATTATGATTGGTGAATCAACAGAATTCATTAATAATAAAAACACAATTATTCTTTTCGACAAAAATAGTTCAAGTCAAGTAATTCATTGTTTTGCCGACATAATTTATGAAAATTTTTCCGATGACGATATTATTAAAAATCAAAGATTTGGTTGTCATGCCATAGGTTTAATACACAAGTTAAATAAAGATGATAACGATAATTTTGCAAAACGAGTAAGTAATTATTATGCCGATTATAATCCTAATCCAATAAAAATCCATCCCGAAAAACTGATAGACTTCTTTAATATTGGACAAAATAATTTCATTGAAAGTGACAATCTTAGTGATAAAGTAGTTGCGTACTCTGATGGAATATTGACTTTAATTAGAAAATATCCTAATAATAATGATATTTATCCAACTGTAAATTTTCATGGAATAAATGGATTGAATAAGTATTTAAATTATCCTGAGAATTTTCGTAAATGGTTTTATGAAATTTTGCATACAAACTATGATTCAATTGATTTGTGGAAAGCCCTGATTGAAAAATTATATAATGAATTAGGTGAAATTATTAATTGGAAAATGGCAGCTAGTGATGGCTTTTTAAACTGGACAAATAATCACACGAAAATAGCTCAGAATTCTTCTTGTATAGAAAACACTATTTGCTTTAAAAGAAATGGCAGAATTGATTTGCCAATACACGTTGGAAGTATTCATTCTATCAAAGGTAGAACGCATTTAGCGACTTTAGTTTTGGAAACTAAATATAGAACATATAATATAAAATCAATAATCGAGTATTTATGCGGGGAATATAAAAAGCCTACTGTAACAAATGCCAATCGATTAAAATGTCAGTATGTAGCTATGACGAGAGCTAAGGGATTATTATGTATGGCTATACCCAAAGATAATGTTACACAAACACAAAAAGAGAAACTGATCGCATTAGGATGGAAAATAGTCGAAATTTAGATTTTTAACTTTTTTCAATAACAACATAAAACCAGTTGCAGACACAAATCTGTAACTGGTTTTTATGTTGGATTCTATTATAATATCATCTACATTCAATAATACTTTATTATCAAAACACTTTTTCTGTTTTATTTCTTAAATATAATTCTAATGGATATTACACTCATTTGCAAGTATTAAACATTTATAGTTTGGTTCTTGATTACATTATTTGAGTCTTATTTCGCTAGGCTTTTCTGTATTATATTCAGGATAATCCATTAATGGTTCTGAGGTTACAAAACGATATCCAACTACCCACTCCTCAGACCAATTCTCTGGCAGCAAAACCTGATCTGCACCACCCTCAAGAATAGTACCCGACAATAACTTGACAGGTGCAACAATTCCGATATTTAAAACCACATCTTTAGGAACAATTATCTTTTCCTCAATATATAAAGCATTTTTCCATTGAGGATTCAATGCAAGGCGCATCTTAACATCAATACGAGATTCAGCAAATTCAGTAGTCGCAAATGCTCCTAACTGTTTTGCTCCAGCTTGACCTGAAGGAGTTAATCCATAAACTCTATATAACACTATCTCATCCAAGGTTATATATGTGTTATATTCACGGTTCTTAAAACTACTGATTATACTTTCAGGCAAGTTCTGTTTTTCAATTTTCTTTATATTATTATCAAGTATAGTTTTAAATTTCTGATTTGTACTTCCAGATACAAAACCGAACCCAAGTTGCCTTAATTCTTCAAATGTCCAATGCATATATAACTCCATAAATACTTCTAATTAAAACAATCATATTATCTCAAAACTTTATCTCAAAACTATTTTAACAAATATATAATCTTAATTCAACAGAATGCTATATATGAACATAGTAGTTATATAGTGAACGGTAATATATAAACAAAATGAATTAAACAAAGTAAAAAACTCAAATCATTAACATATCACATTAAAATCAAATAATTAATTAAAAGTTCTTAATAGATTGTCTTTGAAAAATTCTGCTTCATGTATCACTGACACAAACTCCAGTTGATGAAGACAAATCTCAAACTGATTCCCCTTTTAATATCTTGTAGCGATATCCTTTTAGATTTATATACTTCATAAATATGCTTTCTGTTTTCGTCATTTATTACACTATCACATATAAACATTCTTAACTCAAATAAAAACACAAACTCTCAATTACTTTTTACAATAATTTGAGAGCTTATTCTTTACTGAAAAAAACAGTTAAAACACAAAAAAATCTCCGATACAAAATCATAGTTCTTTTAAAAATTTTTTTAGAACATACTGCTCTTTTTTTTTGATTATTTTCAACCGTTCAACTACTATTCTTTGTATCTTAATTTTCTTTTCTATCGAAAGGTTGTTATTATATCTAGTAACTAAAAGCAAAATTGAAAAAGTTTTACTTTTCACTTCCTTGTATCCATTTATTATTTCTTTGTTCGTAGAAAACAAATTAATTATTTCGGAGATAATTAATTTGTTTTCATATAATGTTCTAAAATCCCGCATGTCAAGCAACGAGCGATTATGCGGAATAAAACTAGATCTAGAAAATAATTTTATATGAAAAATAAGCCTAGAATATATATTTCCATTATAGAATAATGGTGGAAATTTGTAAACAAATCTTTTAATAGAATGTTTAATCTTTTCAATATTTATTTTTTCTGGAGAATATGCTTTTTTTATTGAACATAAATGATTAAACATTATATTTGTTTGATAGTTTGTTTCTTCATCAGATTGAGGTAATGATAATAAGAAGTCTGAAAAGCTTAATTCAAAATTTTCATATCTATTTAAACCATTTATACTTACATAACCAGCAACATTGAAAATTTTTTTATTTGAATCATAACCATATAATAACCAATTATGATGCATATTAAAGACTTGATTTCTACCATTTAAAATAATATTATCTAATTTTAAAACTATAATAACATATCTATTATGGTTAATATTTTCGATAACAAAGTCGATGGGACAAGATAGTGGATAATGAAATTTTGTAATTTCTAAATTTGATTTCAAATTTAAATGATTCAAAAATCTAATTTGCCCTTTCCAAGGTTTATAAAAAAGTTCAATATAATTATTGAATATTATTCCTGTGCAATCGTGTCCATTAGACTCTAAAATCGACAAATAATCAGCAAGATATGGATATGAAGTTAATTTTACATTACATGTAAAGGGCAATAATCGTTTCATATTTCAACCTTTCATAATAAATATTTTCTAATAATACAATTTCCCTTATTGATACTGATTATATATTAAACTTAAAATACCAAGTCCTAACATATATAATCAATATCGCCTAAAAAATATGCAAAATTGTTGGTTATTTACGATTTTGCATATTACAATAACATAATTGCAGACAAAATATAAATTACTTGCAAGTATACTATTATATAAATAAAGTTTTGAAGAAAACTGTAAAAAAGTATAAAAAAGAATAGTTCTATACTTTAGCATTTTATTTAATAACTTAATCCATAGTTATTATTTTTACAATTTACTTAAAGTTGAAAGGTGTTAATAAATGAAAAGATATTCGCTTAATAACATACTAGTTCTATTAAAAGATTGGAAAAACATTGATTCTATTGGTCTATTCTTATCTATTTTCAAAATATTATTAATAATTGTAAAACCAGTATTAGTTGCTCTAATACCAAAAATTATTTTAGATTGCATAGAAAATGATTTTACAATAAATACATTATTATTAAGAATATTTATTTTGTCTATTTTTATTGTGATAACAAATTGGTTAGATCCTATTATATCAGAAAGAATAAATGTTACAGTATATAAATCTCAAAATTATTATAAAATTAAAATAATGAATATTTTATTATTCATGGATTATAAAGATCTTGAATCATCTACAGTGTCAAACTACCTGCACCATATAGATATCTTCTTAAGTTATGGAAGGTTTAATAGTTTGGAATCGTTTTATTCAACATTAATTCAATTTCTTGCTTCAACTTTTGGAATCATATCCTATATTATTCTTTTTTCGAAAATACATCTTAATCTAATTATATTTATTTTTTTGTCAGTAATTATAGATTTATTTTTATTAAAATGGCTAAAAAGCAAGAATTTATTAATGAAGAATAATACAGATGATATATGGTCCTATTTTAATTATTTATCAGATAAATCAATTGACATCTCTGTAGGAAAAGAATTAAGATTATATAATTTTGCTAATTGGTTTATCAATTTAAGTAAAGATTTATTGAATAATTTTATAACTTCAATTTATACTTATTCTAAGCAATCATTTATTGCTAATATCTTGCGTATTTCTATTGCATTAATAAGAGATTTGTTAATTCTTTATGCATTAATAAATAATGTTTCTAATGGATTTAATTCAATTTCTGATTTTGTATTTTATTTTGGTTTATTAACAGGATTTTCCACTTGGATTTTAGGAATATCACAATATTCAAGTAATTTAAAACTGATTAGTAAACAATCAGATTCTCTTTTTAAATTTCTAAATACATATAAAGAAAATGATACTGGAAACATATCATCTTCTAACACAATTAATCAATTGGATTTAAGCCAAATTACAATAGAATTTAATAATGTATCATTTAAATATCCTGGTAATAATTCTTATACTCTAAAAAATATATCTTTTAAGATTAATAATGGAGAAAAACTTGCAATTGTAGGCGAAAATGGTTCAGGAAAATCGACTTGTATAAAACTATTATGTGGTTTTTATGAACCAACTGAAGGTGAGATATTATTCAATGGTAAAAATTTAAAAGATATAAATAAAAACAATGAATATTTCAATTTATTATCTGTTGTTTTTCAAGATTTTGGAATTTTACCCCTGTCTATTAAGGATAATATTACATTTGGCTTTGAAGAAAATAACAATCTATTAAAGGCATTAGAACAGTCTGGATTAGATAAAATAATTAATAAATTAAAATATAAAGAAGATACATATTTAATTAAAGAAATTAACGCTGAAGCTGTTAATTTATCTGGAGGAGAAATACAAAGACTTCTTCTGGCACGAGCCCTATATAAAAATTTCAAAATTTTAATTTTAGATGAACCAACTGCAGCATTAGATGCTATTGCTGAAGACGAACTTTATAAAAAGTATTCAGAATTTTCCAAAGAAAAAATTTCTATATTTATTTCTCATAGACTTTCTTCTACAAAATTTTGCGATAGAATTCTATATCTTTCTAACGGAAAGATTGAAAGCATTGGAACTCATGAAGAATTGCTAAAGCACAGTATAAAATATAAACAAATGTATTATGCACAGAGCAAATATTACAAATAAATATTTGATATAGGAGAAAAAATGAAAGATTCTATCAATTTAATAAAAAAGGGTTTAAACGAGATACATAAATTTGACAATAAACTTTTGTTTATTAGTCTAATATCTGTAGTAAGTAATGTATGTTCAATAATGATTAATATATTTTTCTCTTCGTACATGATTTCGTTATTAGAAAATGGTTCACTTAAACAGATATTAATAAATTTACTAATACTTTCAATTGCAAATTCGTTGTTTTTATTAATACAAAAAACATTTGAGCAAATATTAGATGGAAGAAAAACAATATTACTAAACAAAGAACGATTAAAAATCAATAAAATTTTTTTCACAATTGAATATCAAAAACTTGAAAATCAAGAATTCCAATCACTACAACAAAAATACATCGAAAATATCAGACGTTCCGGAAGCACATTATACAGATTGTGTTGTCAATTTGCAAACACTTTAAAAGGATTAATGTTAATAATAATATCAGTTATTTTCTTAATTTACATAGTTAATAAAAATATAATTAATATACATTTAACCAAATCAAAATTGCACATAATTTTGATTTTCATAGTTACAATTATAATATCAGTTATTACTATAGTAATTATAATGTCAAAATTAAACAAAAAAAAGTTTAAACTAATGGATAAATGCTTACATTATGATTCAATATTTTCATATTTTTATAAATATGTCACTGACCCTAACAAAGGAAAAGAAATACGGTTATTTAATGAACAAAACATTATACAAAAAACTGCATACAAAGAAATGGTAAATAAAGGAACATTATTAAGAAAAAAAACAGCCAAAATTTCTGGAACAACAGGGGCCTTAATTGCCTCAATTGGTGGCATTACATGTATTAGCATATATTCATTTGTAGGCACTTTTGCATTAGAAAGTAAAATGCCCTATGGGCAAATTGTTTTTTTACTTGGTTATTTAATGCAAATTGTTTATGGAATTATGTATTTAGTAGAAGGAATTGGAAAGATTGATATAACTACAAAAACATTACCATATTATTTCAATATCATTCAATTTGAAAACGAAGAAATGAAAAATAAACAAATTAATATTCCTAATCAAGTTGATAGTATTAAATTTAAAAATGTTACATTTTATTATCCAAACACTACCAAGCCAGCAATAGATAACATTTCATTTCGTATAGAAAAAAATGATAATATTGCAATTATAGGAAAAAACGGATCCGGAAAAACAACTATAATTAAACTGTTGTGTGGATTATATACAGATTATGAGGGAGAAATATTTATAAATGATATCAATATTAAATATCTTAACCCACATGATTATAAAAAATTATTTTCAATAATTTTTCAAGATTTTAATTTGTTCCATTTTAAAATATCCGAAAACATATCTACTGACGGAAACCCTGATTCTTTAAAAATCAATAATATACTAAAAGGCACTAACATTTTAGACTTTTTAAAAAATAATAATATAGATATAAACAACTATGTAGGAAAAGAAATTCATTCTACAGGAATAAACTTTTCAGGGGGACAAAAACAATCAATTGCTATTTCCCGCACACTTTACAAAAACTCTCAAATCATTATAATGGATGAGCCTACCGCTTCTCTGGATCCAATAGCTGAACAGGAATTGTATGATTATTTTTCTCAACTAACAGAAAATCGTTTATCATTTTTTATATCTCATCGCTTATCTTCTTGTAAATTCTGCGATAAAATTATTGTATTAGATAATGGTCGTTTAGTACAAATTGGTTCTCATAAAGAATTAATAAAACAAAATGGCATATACAACCAATTATGGAACGCACAGGCACAGTATTACAACTAATCATAACCTACGTTAGTTAAAAGCGGGGAGACAGATAAAAGATTACTGATCTAATCCAAGTTTTGCAGACACAACGTAACTAAATATGGAATATCAAATTCAAACAATGAACTGACATTTTTTCAAAAGATGTCAGTTTTATTTTGTTGGAATTTGAATGACGTCACAGAAATAAGATAGATAAAATGAAAAAGGATGAAGAATAAATACTAGAAGTCATAGGTATATGCATCTGAATAAACATAATTCTGTACAAACACTAAAAAGAATATAATAATGATAAAAGTTTGATGTATCATGTGCTGAGTTTTTTTGGAAAATGCAGTGCTTATTCTCAATACTAAATAATATTTGGTTCTATTTAGAATGCTGCAAATAGCTGACACTAAAAAAAACAAATATGAATAAGATAGAATAATACATACTAAATTTCTACACAAGCAACATAGCAAATATAAAAAACAAGTAAAATCTTTTTTTCATATAGATTTATTTATAAAACACAATTAAACATTTATGCATTTTTTATAAACAAATTTGAAACAAAAACTGATATTGGCAAAATATTTGTAATAATAGTTATAAACATTTTGAAACAAAAAACATTTTAATAAGGAGGCACTTTGGAATTTTATAATTGTATTATGTCAAGGAAAAGTATTCGAAAATATATACCGAATAAAGATATAAAAAATACAGTAATTTCACAAATATTACAAACAGCCAACTATACTCCCTCTTATAAAAATCTTCAACCATGGAAAATCCATGTTGTTAAAAACAAAGAAAAAATTAACGAAATTTGCAAAAACAGTATTTATTATGAGTGGATGAAAAATGCTTCTGTTCTACTTGTAATATTTTTAGATGGTAATAAATCATTCGATAGATTAAAGGATTTGCAATCAATTGGCGCTTTAATACAAAACATTTTATTAACCAGCAACAATTTAGGATTAGGTTCTTGTTGGATTGGTGAAATACTAAATAAAAAAGATAATATCAAAAAGTTGCTTTGTGTGGAAAAACAATATGAACTAATGGCTATCATTACCATTGGATACAAAGATTTAACTGTGAATCCACATGTTAGAAAAAGGAAAAATATAAATGAATTTATTTTAGATTGGGATGAATAAATTTTAGTGATAGGTCTCTGATTATTTCACAAAACAATTAAAATAAATGATGAAAAGGAAATAAATATGTTCAAAGAGAAAATTTTAGACTTAAAAAACAGCAAAGTTAAATGCTGCGATAGCGAAAAAGAACTGTCTTATTCAGAAATATATGATAAGGCAACAAATATAAAAAGACTATTAAATGATTTAGCTATTAAAGGAGATAGGATTATTATTTTTATGGATAATTCTTTGGAAGTAATTGTCTCGCTAATTGCAATACTATCTTGCGATATGGTATGCGTTCCAATAAGTATAAATTCTCCAAATCAAATAATAGAAGAAAAAATGCATATAGTAAATTCCAAAGTAGTTCTTTGTGACAATAACTCAATGGATAAATTAATAAATATAAATCATGACTTTGGAATAATCAATGTATCTTCAAATAAAATAACAAAACTTTATTCTAATCATATTAGTGAAGGAAACAATAATTCATCTAGTAAAGAATTTCTTATCTTATTTACATCTGGAACAACTGCAAAATATAAAGCTGTTGTTCATACCGAATATTCAATAATGAGTAATATAGACTCTGTTTTTGAATATATGAAATTAGATAAAAATGATGTCTGCTTCATAAGTAAGGAATACTACCATTGTTCAACACTTATTTGTGAAATTTTATTATGTATTGTAAATAATATATCAATGTTTATATCAAGTACCAAATTACAATTCATAAAAAATTTGAATATTGCATCAAATAAACATTGCACAGTATTATTTTTGAATCCAACATTACTTAGAATTGTTTGTTTAATAAATAGTTCTATTACATATGATAGTTTTAATTTGATAATTTCTAGTGGAGATGTATTAAATTCTGAAGTGTACGATACGGTTCAAGATATTTTTCCGAATGCTGAATTATTAAATGTATATGGATTAACGGAAGCAGGTCCTAGAATTTGCGCACAAAGAAGGAATCGAAAATGTTCTAAAGGTTCTGTAGGATATCCAATAAAAGGGGTGAGTTTAAAATTATGTATTGAAAAAAATATAGAACAAAAAATCAAATCACCTATTGGAGAACTTTTAATAAAATCAAATTCAATAATGTTAGGTTACTTAAATGATCCAAAATCGACATCTTTAAAAATAACTAATGGATGGTTAAGAACTGGAGATTTAGCATTTATTACTCCTGAGCACGAAGTATTCATTATCGGCAGAAAAGATGATATGATAATACGCAATTCACGAAATATTAATCCCAATTATATAGAAAACGAACTTATAAAACATCCAGATATTAATGATCTTATAGTATTTGGTTTTGACGATAAGATATATGGTAAAAAGATAATATGTATGTATGATAGCAAAATAACCCTAAAGGAATCAGAATTATATGAATTTTGTAAAACCAGACTAGAAAAATTTGAATTTCCACAGGAATTTATTAAATGTAATACCATTCCAAAAAATCTTATTGGAAAAAAATCAAGAGAAAGGGCAAGACAAATTTATGCAGAAAAATATCAGTGTCATTATTCCAATTAAAAATCAACAATCTGCGTTGATACAAACATTAAAAATGTTTAACAAACAAGTAAAGCCTTGCGATTTTGAAGTCATTGTAGTTAATGATGATCAGATTGATTTAAATGAAGTTCATCTAAAATCAATAGTAATGCCAAAATATTCATTAAGAATTGTGAATTCAGGTAAATGTAATGGTCGAGCAGCGGCTAGAAATACAGGTGTAAGATTATCAAACGGAGATATCATTGTTTTTTGTGATGCAGATAGAATACCAAACAAATTTTTTTTAGAAGAACACTATAAAATTGTTTCAGAAAATGAAAATTATATTTCAATTGGCAATTCTAAAAACTATTATGGTCCTAAAGAAATACAATTTGAAATGTTAGAACAGTTTTCAAGAAATTCTCCATATTTTGAAAAGATAAAAGAAATAAGTCCTAAATCCCCTATTAACTGGGCTACATTGTTAATAGGAAATTCCGCCATGCACAAGAATTTATTTTTTAAATGTGGGTCTTTAAATCCTGTTTTTAAAGAATGGGGATTTGAACATTTTGAGATGGGTATACGATTGCAGCAGTTAGGATGTTCTTTCATAATTAATACCAATGCGGTGAATTATCACTTAGTTCATTCGTTTGGAAACGAATACTATAAAGAAATGATGAATAAAAGTATTGATATTATGCATCAACTGCATACAGATATTAATTTTGCAGGATTATATGATTTTGTTAACAATAAAATCAGTGTTTCTGAATTTGAAAAAGAATTTTTTATTAACAATAGGAGGAATTATGAAAGTATTTGAAGAAATAAAAAACTATATTAAAGAAAATATGGAATGGATTAATTATAATAATATTCTTATAAATAGTCCATTAGATTCAATTGGATTTGATTCGTTATCACTAATGATGTTATTGGTATTTTTGGAAAATAAATACAATGTTGACACCAATATTGTAATTTTAGAAAATGATCAAATTAAAACTATAAAGGATATTATTGATATGTTGAATTTAGATAATTAAGCATCTCAAGAATTAGTCTATTGAAAGGTAAAACATAAATGATTTATCAAAAATATTTCAAATATAAATATTTAAGTTTTTTCACGGTGATTAATTGTGATGAAAATCAAGAAGATATAGTTGTTTTAATTCCTGGATTCACACAAAACGGTTGTGATATAGATTATTTTATGAAAGAACTTTCTTTTAAACTTAACCTTGAAGGTTATGCTACTCTTATTTTTGAACCAATTGGACATGGAGATAGTTATGGTGACTTATCTGATTGGAATAAAAGTAATACTATAGAATGTATAAAGATTATTGGAGACTACATAAATAACTGTTTTACTGGTAATAAATATTTAGTTTCCCGTGGAATATTCAGTAATTTGATTATAGATAACACAATATCTTTATATTTTAACAAAACTATTTCCATTAATCCCTTACGCGTAAACAATCCTCTCAGGTATTTTAAAAAAGATGAAACAGGGATAATACTTTTAGAGGATTTATTTCTAAATGAAAATTCAAAATATATATTAAGAATAATGGGGGCAAAAGATTGGAATTTAAAATGCCAATATATTAACTCCACATCATTTTTTGAAATATTGAATATTTCATATTCAATTAACAAAGATAAAAATATAATTATTTGTACACTAGATGATACAAATGATCCTGCTTGCTTGACTGATATTAAAATAATTAACAATATGTCAGTTAAGGAACAAGCAGCCCACTCATTTATTCGTTCAGCAAATTGGCAAAACAATTTACAAAATTTCGTCATTAAACAAATAAAAAGGATTAATTATGAGAATTCCATTTCAGATAAAAAGGAATAAAAAGGATATACTTGGATTGATACACATTGCTGAAAAACAATATGAAACACCTTTAATCGTTGTAATGTGTTACGGAGCAAACGGCAATAGAGTCGAGGAAAAAAGAATGGGTGTAAGATTTGGAAATGCTTGTGAAAAATCAGGTATAAATCTTGTTAGGTTTGATTTTACTAATGTTGGATTAAGTGAGGGGGATTTCTTTTATAGTACTAAACAAGAAAGAATTAATGACACTATCGAAGTAATAAATCATGTTATAAGTTTTTTTGATAAAAAAATTAAAATTTTTATTTTAGGTTTTTGCGATGGTGCTAATATTGCTGCGGGTGCTTTTAATAATATAAACATTGAAATAAATAAATTAATATTTTGGAATCCAAATATTCTATTCAATAAAGAAAATGATAAAAATGACGAAATTAATATCACATACATTTCAAAAATCAATAAGTATTGTATTGATTTCCAAGGTGTTTATATGAATTTTATGTTTTATAAAGATATTATACATAATCAACTTTTTGATTTTATTATAAATAATGAAGAATATTGTCATGTTTTTTTAGCTTCAAATGATAATTCTTATATAAATTATAATAATATTTTAATTAAAAAACCTCAAAAAAAAATAAAGCATTTAGAAATAATTAACGGAGGAGGTCATTTGTTCTTTTCTACAGAAACTGAAAATATGTTATTTAAAAAAACAATAAACTGTATTTTAGAATGAACAAAATATGTATGGTTGATTTATCTTTAAGTGAAAATCTAAAAAAAATTCCAATTAATATAAGATTTAAAATAATTAAGGAGCTCAGATATTGTAATAAATATCCCAAATACGATTCTATCCAGTTATATGAAAAAATTTCTCTTATTAACAAAGTTGATAAATCTAATATTTTTATTACTAATGGATCAGATGAAGCTATAGAAATAATATATTACCTATTTGCTTCAACATGTAATGAACATAATAATATTATAGTTACTAATAATTCTTATAATGGATATGAATATGCATCCAAACTTTTTAATATTAATGTTATTAAATCAAATATACATATATTAGACAATAAATACTATGAAACCGATATAATTGAAAAAATCAATAATGGAACAAAATGTGTTTTTATTAGTAACCCCCATAATCCTTATGGAAAAATAATGAAGCCATCAGAGATAATTAGGATCTTAGATTTTACTTGTAATCATAATATTATTGTTGTAATTGATGAAGCATATTTTGATTTTATTGATGTAGAATATAAAAGTGCAGTTAGTTTTATAAAAACTTATTCTAACTTAATTGTATTAAAGTCGTTTTCCAAATCATATTGTATGGCAGGATTAAGAATAGGTTATATTATATCACATGAGAATACAATAAAAAAACTATACCAATTAATTGGAAAAGTTATTCCTTTTAATGTAAATAGATTGGCAATAAAATGTGCGACTTTAAGTTTAGAACACAATAACACTTTTATTCATTACTGTAAAAAAAGCAATAATATAAAATATAAAACTTATCTTTTATTAGACCGATATAACTATGAATATATCAAAACTCAAACGAATTTTATTTTAATTAATTTACATGTTGATGTAAGCAGTATTTGTTTGATATTAGAACAGAAATATAATATAAAAGTTAAAGATGGTGTAATCTTTTCTTTGCCAACATATATAAGAATCGGTATAGGCAAATACAATGATATGAAAAAATTAATCAACACACTTAATACAATAAACGAAATATACAATGGAGTTTTTAATGGAAAAAACATTAATTATTTGGAATGATTTATCTATATTTGGATTAAATGGTAAAGCCATAGATTCTATTATTGGAAAAATTGATAAATTTAAAATAAAAAATATTAATTATATATATATTAATTCTGAAACAACTTTTTGTTGGAAATCTTCAATTAGTAATCTACATAATGGTAATACCATTTTTATCGGAAGCAGACCTAATTATTGCTTTAACAATAATTTAAGAAATGCCCTAGAACTTAATCCACAAAGAACACATAATGAAAACGGATATACTGAAAATATAGATTTTACCAAAAAAGATACTAGCCAGTTAACTAAATTCGTTTTAAAAACAAAAAATAAAGAAATAAGGATAATTGAGGATATTATTATTACAGGGAAGACAATGGAAGCAATTTTAAAGACAATATATTCAACTGGTTATTCTGGAATTATTACGATTGATGTTTTTATATGTAATTCTGTTGCAAAAAATAATTTAATTTGTCAATTTAAGGATAAAAAAATAAAGATTATTGAACATATCTTATCTGAAGGAATACCAATAAAAGAAATGACATGTATCTGTCTTTATGATTTTATGTATAATACACTTAATGGATTGCCATATTGTGAAAATATAGACCTTCTTAAAAAATACTTTAACAGAAGCTCTGAACTACAAAATCTCGCTAATATATTTAAAAAGGAAATAAAAAATGAACTTAAGAACTAATAATTCCAAAACAAATTCATATGAATATGAAAACAATTATACAATCTTAGAGAGCAGACCAAGAATGTTGTTTTTAGAATTAACTAGAAATTGCAACTTGTATTGTAGTATGTGTCGGCCATATAATTTATATAGAAATGATTGGGTTATGTCTGAAAAAACATTATTAAAAATAATGCAACAACTTCTACCTTATGTGGAAGTAATAGACTTAAGAGGATTCGGAGAATCTTCTATGGATAAAAGATTAGTAGATCTTGCTAAAGAGTTCAATTTAAATGGTGTTAAAACTAGACTATATACCAATTTATGCACACAAACTAAAGAATACTGGAAAAATTTAATTAATACAAATATAAGTCTAGCAATATCAATTGAAACCTCAGATCCAATAAAATATTCTAAAATAAGAAGAGGTGGAAATTTCAAGGTTATGAGAGATAATTTAATATCTATAATGGATACATCACCAGAAACAATTCCATATTTTTCTGTAGTTTTATCTAATAATAATTATAAAGATATTATTGGACTAATTGACTTTGCTGCAGAGGTTGGAATTAAACTCATAGAATTAAATCCAATTTCAAAATCTAATAAAAATGAAAAATTACCTAAATATGGTTTTGAAAAAACACAAAATAATATTCACAACGAATTAATAAAAATAAGTGATTACTCCATACATAAAGGTATTAATGTTAATATAGCCGCTAATTGCTTTAACGAAAATAATTTAAAAAATAAAAAGTGCATTCATCCGTGGTCTTATGTTTGTGTTAGATATGACGGCGAAATTGGTTTTTGTGATCATTTGATAAGAGATGATGCTTCAATGTTCGGTAATATTAATGAATACAGTTTTATGGAAATATGGAATAATACAAAATATCAAAAATTAAGAAAAGAACACATCAATGAAGATTTTTTGAAACTAAATAATTTGGGCTTAGAATGTTCATGGTGCAAAAACAATAGATATGCTAATTTTGAAACAAATTTTAACAATTTTTTTAAACAAATCACAATACAGGATTATATTAAAATGATGTGAGGAACATAATGAAAATAATGATGGTCTCAAGTGGTTTCTATCCTTATGAAGTTGGAGGAGTGGAAACATTCGTAAGCAAATTGTCAAAAAAACTAGAAAACTTAGATTTTGAAATTGTTGTAATTATTCCTTCTAATAAAAATTTGATTTTGAATGAAAAAACTATAAAGATTCGATATATTAAAATTAGAGAAATCAATGGTATTGAAAATCATTTTACAAAAAAGATAAACAGATTATTACATATGTATAATATCTTTAATATAAGTTTATTTAAAAAAATAATATTAGAGGAAGATCCAAATATAGTACATATACAGATGTTACGAACTTTTAGTTATTCTATATTTGAAGCAATTAAAAGTTTAAATATACCAACTATTGTAACCCTTCATGAGCATTATTCACTTTGGAATTTTAACCCTTTTAAACCATTAGAATTATGTTACGAATACAAAATACCTTTAATTTGTAAAATTCTACGTACTTTTCAAAAAAAATCTACAAATTTTATAAAATATATAACTGCCCCAAGTGAGAATATAATTAACAATTATAAACTTTCCGGTTATTATATTAATTCTGAAAGCTATGTAATTCGGAATGCTATACCAATTAACAATAAAGAATTACTTAAAAATTTTGAAGTAAAAAAATCAATCTTATCAAAGAAAAAATTTAGAGATTTTTTATACATTGGACGATTAACTAGTGATAAAGGAATTGATATTTTGCTAGATGCATTTGAAATGGTAGATGCAAAAAATATTAGACTTCATATAGCTGGTACTGGATATCTTGAAGAAAAAATAAAAAAACATTCCATGTTCGATAAAAGAATAATTTATCATGGAAAAGTTTCTGGGGAAGATAAAAATAATTTGTTTTTTAACTGTGATGTTTTAATATTTCCTTCTGGAGAAAATGAAACATTTGGTTTGGTGTGTTTGGAGGCATTTTCATATGCAATGCCAATTATTGCATTTAATATTGCTGCAACAAGAAAATTCATTGAAAATAAAGGAAACGGCATACTGATAGAAAATGATGTTTATGCCTTAAAAAAAGCCATAGAAAAATATATTCCATTTGATTCATGGAAACATCAAATGCAAAACTGTATTGAAACTCTTAATACATATGATTTCGATAAGTTTTCTGATAAATATGTACAGTTGTACAATAAATTAGTAAAGGAATAAAAAAGAAAAATGACTATAGTCTCTGTAATAATCAGTATTTATAATAATAAAAAAATTAATTTAGAAATTTTGCAAGCTGTTATAGGTTCTTTTTTAGAGCAAAGCGTAGAAACAGAAATTATCATCTCAGAACAGAATAAAATTGCCAATAAAAATATTATAAAACTATGTGATAAGTTAAAAATTAAATATATCCATTCCAAACCCAATTCGGATGGGTTATCTCTCAAATACAATATTGGCGGCATTAGAAACATAGGTGCATTAAACGCCAATAGTAAATATTTATATTTCACAGATGCTGATATTATATTAACAAACCCCCAATATTTCGAAACTCTGATTAATTATGTTAAAAAACAAAAAAACACATTTTTAATAAGACCCTCGTTTAAAAGATTAGCAAAGAATGCTGTAATTCCTTTTGTTAATGATTATAATAAAAAGGTATCAGTAAATTTTAATGAAACAAATCCATTCTGCTATTCCACATATAATAATATAAATTGTACAATTGAAGCATATTCGAATTATGAGTGTTTTAGACTAATTGATAATATTACATATGTTAGTTTGAAAAACACAAAAACTATTTGCAATGAATTTAATAGCAATTTCTATAATGATTGGAAATCAACAGTACATTATGGTGCCGTATTCTGTGAATTATCACAATTTAAAAAAGTACAAGGATATTCTGAATTATATAACAATTGGGGATTCGAAGATATTGACTTCCAATGGAAACTAAGTAACAATTTCAATTGTAGATTAATAGATTCACTTATTCTCAAATGTTCACTTCTACATTTAGAACATGATTCTAATGTAGATGACAAAATTTATATAGAAAACAAAAAAATATATGACAACAGGAAAAAGAATGGCTTTTTATTTGCATTAGATCAAGATAAATTAAATCACAATTCCATAATTAACCAATTCTATAAAAGAAACTAAACAAAAGGAGGACGGCATTTTGAATATGTTGATAACAGGAACAAGTAAAGGAATAGGCTTAGAATTATTTAATTATTTTAAAAGTAGTTATAATATAATTACAGTAAATAGATCAATAAATATAGGCACCTCAAATAATATAAAGTGTGACTTATCCAATTCTGATGATATAATAAAACTATGCAAAACAATATCTGATTTAGACATTGATATTGTTATAAATAATTCTGGTGGATCACAACCATTAAAATTCGAGTGTTTGGATTATAAAATCATTGAAAGTATATTAAATTTGAATTTTGTTGCCCCAACATTAATCATGAAATCTGTTCTGCCAAAACTAGCAAAAAAAGATTATGGACGAGTTATAAATATTTCTTCAATATCTGCCAAAGAAGCCACACCGTATTTACATATATATAGTGCTAGTAAAAGTGCATTAAATTCTGTAACTCAAAGTTGTGCTAAACAGTACTCAAACGATAATATAACTATTAATGCAATATGTCCAGGGATTATTTCTACAGAAAGCAGCATTACAGGAAGAAAAGCCATATCACAATTAAAAGGAGAATTACCAAATGTATACGAAAAGCAGATGCTTACCAATGCTAATCTAGAAAGCCTAATTTCGCCTATTGAAGTTGTGAAATACATTGAATTTCTTTTATCCCATAATGCAAAATCAATTTCTGGACAACTATTAAATATTTGTGGTAGTCTGATAATGAATTAGGAAGTGTTTAATATGTTTATAAATTTTAAATCTTATAAAATTGCCAACTATTTTTCTCATATAATAAATAACGGTAAAATAGACTTAAGTGATTATTATCAAAAATTATATAACCAAGAAGTTTATCCATATGTTTATCATACAAAAATGTTACAAATATCAATATTGATTAGTGGAAAAGGATATGTTATACTTAACAACAAGAAAATAAGAATAGGTAAAGGTTCTATAATCATTTTTGATAATAACACCATTCATAGTTTTAAATCACTTAGTAAATATATGGAATTTATACACATACATATTCCTAATAATGATAATTCTTACGATAGAATAGTGGTTAAATAAAATGAAAATAATAACGTTATACAAAAATATATTAAAAATGAACCATATAAATGTTGTAACTGGAGTTCCTGGTTCTTATATTATGCCATTATGGCAAGAATTAGATAGCACTTTTGATATTATTGTGGCAAAACATGAAAGCGGAGCTGTATTTATAGCAGATGGTTATTCAAGAATCAGCAAAGAAACTAGTATAGTTTTAACAACAGCTGGTCCCGGAATAACTAATGCTATTACCGGAATAGCTTCAGCATATCAAGATTCAATTCCATTGATAATAATATCTGGTATATCATCCTTAAAAGATAAGGGAAGGTTTCAAAATTTTGATAGTGATGATCGGGGTTTTAATCCAGTTAAACTTTTAAAAAACATAACAAAAAAAGTATTTTGCCCAAAAAACGCCAAGGAAGCTCTTGATGCAATTAACAATGCATTAGAAATCAGCCAAAATGGAAGAAAGGGACCAGTTCATATTTTGTTACCAATTGATTTACAGAATAATGAATTTGATGATAACGAATTTGTTTCAAACCATCCTGTTAATGTTAAAATTAATCAAGGAAATATTAATTCAACTATTTTAGATGAAATATACAAGTCTAAAAGACCAATGTTTCTAGCTGGATGGGGCGTAGAAATGTCATCAGCAGGAAACAAATTAATGGAATTATCAAAAAAATATAAAATACCTATTGTTTCAACTTTAAAAGGCCTAACAGCCTGTAAGTATCAGAAAACTTTTTTAGGAAGCATTGGTCATATATATAGTGACGAAACTATTAATAATATAAAAAAATATAATTGCGATTTATTAATTGCTCTAGGATCAAGTTTATCATTTAATTCATCTCCCCATTTAAAGAATTTATTTAATAACTGTAAAATAATACATGTCGACATTGATAATACACAAAAAAACAAGTATTTCATTTCAAATTATTTTATTAATTTAGACATTAATGCCTTTTTAATAGAATTTTCAAAGCATATAAATAAAAGATATAATACTCCAGAATGTTATTTTGAAAATGCAATAAAACCAAATGGAATATTTCCAAAATGCGTAAAACTACTTAATAATAAAAATATCATGGTGATTCCTGATGCAGGAAACCATTGGATTGATACTATATTTTTCTACCGTTTCAAGAATCCACAAAGTATCATAATTAATAATGGATTAGCTACAATGGGATATGCAATAGGAGCATCTATAGGGTGTGCTCTATATTATAAAAAAACAGGTAACAAGAAAAAAACAGTATGTATAACTGGGGATGGGTCATTTTTAATGTCAGGAAACGAAATAAAGACTGCTCTTGAAAACGATCTTAATTTGCTGTTAATAGCTGTAAATAATATGTCCTATGGAAGAGTACGCCATTTTCAAAAAGAAAATAATTTCTCTACAAAAACCAGTGATATTATAGACTTATCAATAAAAACCATGGCTGAGGGTCTAGGTATAAAATCGGTTTTATGCTATTCTGTAAATGATTTCAAAGAAGTCTTGAAATACGCTTTTAATTATAACAAACCAATGGTAATTGAGTTAATTATTTCTCAAGATGAATATCCATATTTTTTGGAACAATAATAAATGGGGGGGTAAAAAAATGGAAAAATATTATGAACATGTAAATGAAATTCTAGTAACTTATAATGATAAATTCAAACAACAATTAATGAATGAATTAAGAGAATATAATATTGACATAGTCGAAAGCACTAATAAAATTATTAGGTATTCTTGTAAATCATTTGTCGATATTTTAAATCTTATTAAATCAAATGAACCAATTTTTCTTCAATACTATCAACCTGTATTATCTAAATTCGATATTAATAATCAAAATGAAATGAATTGTAGTATAAAAAAAATATGTGATTTCTTATCTTCTGACATTTCATATTGTGTACAAGTTATTTCCTATGACGATACATTAAATTTTAAAACAACACAAAATTTAAAATACTTAATTATAAATGAAATTCATAATCAAAATTTAAGTGTTTCCATTGGAAATGAAAACACTAGAATACTTGTTAGTATTATTAAAGGTATTGCTTATATTGGCGTATTAAATAATTATGACTGCATTAGTGATAGAATTGGAGGAATATTATATTATTCACATAAAAATACTATAAGCAGAGCAGAACTCAAGTTAGAAGAATGTTTTTCAAAGTATAATATTAATAATCCAACACAAGAAAAACATGCGCTTGATTTAGGTGCTTCTCCAGGCGGATGGACGCATTTTTTGTCAAAACACAATTATATAGTTGATTCGGTAGATCCAGCTAAACTTGATAAAAGATTATTATCTCTTAATTCAGTCACACATTATAAAATGACCGCACAAAATTTTCTAGAAAGCAAAAACAAAAATAAATCATATGAACTTATTGTAGATGATATGAAATTATCTGTACATGATACAGTTAATATTATATTGGATTTATTACCTTGTTTAAAATCAGGCGGGAACTTAATTTTAACATTAAAACTGGATAATAAAGGAATTACAAAACAAATCATATTTGCCAAAACAAAACTTGAAATATATTTTGAAAAAATACATATTAAGCATTTATATTATAATAGACATGAAGTAACATTATATGCGGAGAATTTTATGAAATGACTGTATTATTTATTTTTGCACATCCTGATGATATTGAATACTTTTGTGGCGGAACAATTATGAAATTAATTAAAAAAAAGAATGTACATATTAAATTGTGTTGTGCTACAGGGCAATATTCATCAATCAGATATAACGAATTATTAGAAGCAAGTAAACTAATGAATATTTTACCTGATATATTAGAAATTGAAGATGGGAAATTATTAAATAGTACAAAGAATAATGAAAAAGTATTTAACTATATAGTGAAATATAAGCCAAATATTGTTTTTACCCACAATATAAATGATTATCATCAGGATCACAAAAACTTAGTAAAAATAGTAGAAAATGCTGTAAGTTTTAAATGCCCTATAATTCAATCTGACACATTAAATGGACAAGATTTTCAGCCTGTTTATTTCAATAATATTACTACTAATATGAAAAACAAAATTGAATTGCTATCATATCACAAATCTCAAATAGATAAATTAGATTATATAACAATGACTCAAATTATCAATCAATTCCGTGGTTTACAATCTACGGGAAAAACAAATACATTTTGTGAAGCATTCGCTCCTTTAAGCAATTACCATATTAGTGAAGTAAATCAAATTATGAATTATTTATGTGAGGTTTGATGAAAAATAAACTATTTATTCTAGACATCGATGGTACTATTTGTAAAGATGGCATTCTTTCAAATAGTTTTTTAAATGAACTAAACGAACTAATATCTAATGGATATAATATAACATTTGATACATCGAGAGCTCCAAATTTTGTAAATAAGTCATTAAATAATATCAATTTAAAACTGCCATTTATTAGTATTACCGGTGCTTTATTATCAACCAAGCATCATATATATAATTTTATACCTATAAATAAAGACCTAAAAGACCAACTAATAGATGTATTATGTAATAACAAAATAGTATTTATGTGTATATTTATAGAAAATAATAAATGTCGCTATTGCACCATTAACGAAAACTATTTTACAAAAAAACGCCAAATAAAAATTCTTTCATTAAGTGAATTAAAGCAGAGAGAAAATTGTATTGCTATATATTGTTATTGCTCCAATATTAATATATTTACTGAATCTAATATAAATTCAGTAAATTTTAATTCTTTTGAAAACTCAAAAATCATTCAAATAGTATCAAAAGATGCCAATAAAGGTTTATGGATTAATGAACTAAAAAAAATAAGCAATACTGATACAATTATTTCTTTTGGTAATGACAAATATGATATAGAAATGTTAAATGAATCAAGCATAGCCTTTTCCGTTGGAAAACAATTAAAAAGCCACAAATATATTAATATTCCATTTGACAATGGAAAAAAGATAATACATATAATGAAATCTTTACAATAAAAACCTCTCGATTCATCTATAGATGTTGAGAGGTTTTTACACTTTATGAAAAACAATTTGTATTCTATGTAAATTTAAACCATTATGTATATTTGCTCAACATTTATGTATATTCTATTTATTCATTTGACAAAGTTTGATATAATGCAAATAAATTATATATTTTTTGTGGTGAACTATGAGAATTGTAATATGCGATGATAATCCAAGAGATAACCAAATAATAAAGCAATATGTCATTTCAAATTTTGATGAATATTCTGAAGGTGTAGTTGATAGCACTTATTCTGCAAGTGAGTTAATAAAATTCTGTCTAAAAGAAGAACCAGATATTCTTTTTCTTGATATTGAACTTGGAGATATGAATGGAATAGAATTAGCAAAAGTTTTAAGGAATAAATTTCCTACACTTATTATTGTATATATAACTAATCATCCCAATTACGTATTTTCATCATTTGAAACGGAACCATTAAACTTTTTAACTAAACCTATAGACCGATTTCAGTTCAATAAAACATATCAAAGAATAATTAAAAAGTATACAGAAATACATAGATCTATACCAATCAAATGGCAAAATGACTCAGTTAACTTGGAAATAAAAGATATTTGCTATATAGAAGGATATAATAGACATTTAGTTTTTCGATTATATAACGGTGATAGTTATGAAGTTGTAGGAAAAATTGATGATATTTATAAAGCACTTAAAATACATGGTTTTGTTAAATCACATCAGGGATATATAGTTAATATGCTGTACATTAAAGAATTCGGTGAAAGCGAGATATACATGAAAAATGGTGAAATTGTATTAATGAGTGTCCGCAAAAGATTAAAAACAAAAGAAACATACACAAATTATTTAAACAGGAGATTTTAATGATTATAAAATACATTTCTATTATTCTGGGAACAACATTTGAAATATATTGTATAAACAAATTTATTAATATATTTTCACCTCGTAAAGTAATCAATAAAAACGATAAATATAAATTTTATTTATTTTTTATATCAATAAGTATTTTCCGCATTTTAATTCCTTTGTTTTTTAACGGTATTCTTATTGCGTTAGGATTACTTATATCAGCATTTTTGTTTAATCAATTGTATGAATCAAAGCAATATGTAAAAATGATAATATCTATATCATTATCTGTTATGTATATATCTTCTGAATTACTGTTTGGCGGTCTTTTTATGCTCATTTCCGGAGATAATCATCTAGAGGTCAATACGACTCCAGAAGCATATGCAATAGGAACTGCATTAACCAAATTCCTTGTATTCGTTATTATTTTGATTTTTGAATTCAAAAGAAAATCTATTGTTATATCAAATTTAACACCAACATATCTTACACTTTTAAGTGTACTGCCGATAACTACAATTACATTAAGTGTGTTAATGTATCAGATTATATTAGTAATAGATTCATCTGGAATAAAACTAACTTTTGTATTTGCTAATATGTTATTAATTTTATCTAATGCAATAACATTTGAAATAATTCGTGTTCAAAACAGATTAACAAAATCAGAATACGACTTAAAATTATTAAAAAATAGCATAGATGAACAGACTAAACATTATGAAGAACTTAAATCATCCTAAGAAGAAATAAGACAAATTCGTCATAATATGAGAAGTATATGTATAGGTGTAATTGCAGAGTTAAAAGTTGGTAAAATAAAAAATGCTATTGATCAATTACAGAGCAATATTGATGTCATAGAAAAATCAAGTAAAGTCATTGATACTGGTCATCCATCAATTGACTCTATAATTGAAAACAAATTGAACAGATGTGAAGAATTAAATATACATACAAATTTATCATATCAGTACAAAGAAACAATCAATATCAATGAAATTGAAATAGCAGTTATAATTGGTAACATTCTCGATAATGCTATTGAGGCTTGTCAGAAAATTACAAACAATAAAGAAATCTGGGGCTCCATAACAGTGGATAAACAAGATATTATAATTAATATTAGAAATACTGCTGTTAGCTCTAACAACCTCAAAACATCTAAGAATAACAAAAAATTACATGGTTATGGATTAAAGAGCATATCTCATATTGCAAAAAAATATAATGGGTATGCTAAATTTTTCTTTAGTGATAATATTTTTACATCATATGTAATATTAGAAAACTAACACTTTCGCATTTTTAATCAACGAATTTGACATAAAACTATAAATATATAAATTTAAGCACTATTGTATAGATAGTGCTTTTTAATTTTGGAGAAATTACAATGATTGAAACATTAGCTAAAAAAATAACAACTAAATTTATTGACAGTAATATAATTAAATCTGAAGAAAGGGAAATATATAATTACTGTTTTGAAACAACAATAGTTATGGGAATAAGCTATCTGATTTTTATAATTTTATCACTTTTTTTTAAGGAATCACTCACTTCTTTAATTTTCTTACTATCGTTTTGGATATTTAGAAAAACCTGTGGAGGTTATCACGCCAAAAACTATTCGTTATGCAGTCTTATGTCATTATTTAGTTATTTATTTTTAATATTAGTAGTAAAGGAAATAACTATATTATTTAACGCATCATATTTTTTATTAATTATCGGATTGCTGATTATATTAGCTTTATCTCCTATTCAAGATGATAATAAACCATTTACGGATAAACAGTACAAAAGATTTAAATTGATAAGTAAAGTCTTAGCTGCTATATTTATATTTGTGTTCACAATATTTGAATTAAGTGGAAAACACAATCTACTTATTAACAAGTATTATTTTTCCTTTTGTTATGGTATTGATTTAGTAGCTCTAGCCTTGCTTTTCAGCAAAATAGAAAGGAGATTGAAAAATGCAAAAAATTAAAAATTTCATTATGAAATTTGGAAGTTCTTTTGCTGCATTAGCTTTGATTGTTGGAATTTCAACAGCAAATTCGGCTTGCGATATAATATGGCATCAGCCAAAAGAACCCACAGCAATGAATAAATTCAAATTCTAGATTTTGATGGAAAGAGAGTTTCGGCTCTCTTTCTTGTTTTTATCGATTATCATTCATATTTTGTGCTACCCTAGTAGTATAGCAAACGGTAGTATATAAACAATATAAACTAAACAACAATTAAAACATTAATTTTTTTATTTTATCATATCAGAAACTGAAACATTAAATTTATTCGAAATGTTAATTAATTCACTTGTCGAAGTGAATCTTCTTCCTGACAAAATTGACTCCAACGTTTCTATATTCATTCCTAAAACTACAGCAAGATCATGTTTACTAAAATTGTTTTCCTTAATTATTAACAACAGTCTGTTAATAATATTCTGTTGAATAGTACTTTTTACTTCTTTTATTGAACGGTAAGAAAGTAAAGCTGTTTCATTTCCAAGAAGATTATATTTTAAAATACCATTTAGCCTCTCCTTAGAATTATCAAGAAGATTATTATTACTAATTTCATATAGCAAATCTTCATTTGTATATTTACTTTTGATAATCATTTCTGCTTTTATTCCATATAATTTAGCTAACAATAAAATAGATTCACATGGTATATTTGTACCAGCTTTTTCAAATACTGCATATTTGTATGAAGATATGTTTAAGAAAGCGGATACTTCCTTTTCGGTAAGATTTAATTTTTCTCGTATAAACTTTAGTTTTTGATTCATGACATTTGCCTCCAAGTTATTTTATAGTATCAAAGTGTTGTCAATATGTCAATAATTGCCATATTGACAACACAAGAAGAATGAAAAACGATTATACTATTAATTAAAGAAAAGAGGTGCTTATATTGGAAACAGATAATTACATTAAGGTAATCAAGAACTATAGAAAAGTAAACCACATATCACAAGAAAAATTTGCTGAAATAGTAGGTTATGATAAAAGCCATATAAGCCACATAGAAAATGGCAGCAGAGAACCAAGTGTAGATTTTTTGATACATTTTTCTCTTGAATCAGGATTGTCTATTGATTACATTCTTGGACTTGAAACAGAGGCTGGTGTTCAATTGATAATCAATGAATACACTAAAAAAATTATGAAACTAGCACCCAAGGACAGACAATTAATATTTAATATAGCCGAACCATTGATAACCCGTTTAGAAAAGGATAGCAACAGATAATACAATAATATATAAGTTATTTAATATCGTAAACTAAAACTTCAAAAATGTTTATTTTTTTTTGAGTTTGATAACACTTCTGAATTTTAACTTAACGCTTTTGCAGTTTTACTTTTCGTTTTAGAACAGCAAATCTATGCTTATTTTCATGTATAGATTTGCTGTTTTTATTTTATCTTATTATGTAAATATAATTTGTAGAAGGAGTGTAGATGTACACTCTTTTTTTCATTTGTGGCAGCAATTTATTGCGAGATACCCATAGACTTCGATTTTTAACAAAATAAAAAATCGGAGGAAATATGAAAAAAATATTAGAAATATATGATATCAGCAATGACTATCAGAATTATCAAGGAAATCCATATATTATTGTTATCAATGCAACATTTAAAATTAATAAAACCGATATAAATAAAATATTAAATTCAAATTATACTGTTTTGACAAATAAAGAATGGATTGAATATACAAAAGCAATTATTAAATACAACAATAATGATGCCAAACATCGAATGAGACGAGAAAAGCCAATTGAATTTTTTTCATCAAATAGATTCAAACAAATTCATTCGCTTGAAATTAACTTTGATGATAATACGAATGTTACAAAGGCGATTAATATGCTTTCACCTCAACCTAAAAGAAGATTCATAAAATATTATATTGATGGTAAAACATATAATGAAATTGCTATAGAAGAAGGAAAACATATTTCATCAATATATGAATCTATAAGTGGAGCAAGAAAAAAATTTTTAAAATATTTGGCTTTTTTTGAAAACACCCCCGAAAAATGAACCCCAGAAATTTCTATTTTATGAAAGGGTTTATTCCCTTTTATAAAACAGAATACCAATATTATAAATACGTTAGTTTGTATGAGGGGTATAAAATCGTCTCAGCAAAAAGTATTACTGCGCCATGATCTGTTACAGGGAGCGAATAACAGTAATATCTTTTCTCTTTCAGTGGTGCGAAAGGGATTGCAATGAAAGTGCAAACTTATAATGATACTTCCGCTATGGCAGCGGGTCGCTTGGATGGGACTGGTTAGATTCCAATGAGGATTACCAAATCCGTTTATAATATTCCTTTAAATCGGGACAGGAATAAATGATTTAAACAACAGTTTTGCATTTTATACAAGCAAAATGGAATTACTGCTATTTTATTACATTATATATATTATTCTGTTAAATACGGAGGCGATGATATGTTCACAGGACAAAAACATAAAGAAAGATTTTTGAATGAGATTGGAACACTAAAACAATCTAATTCGTATTTTAATAGGAAATTCTTATCAGCCTTATATACAATAACAAGTGATGACTTTTTATGGGAAGCTTCGAAGAACTCAATAAAATATAATTACATAGATTTTAATCAAATAAATATAAGAGGTATTAGTGTTAATTCACATCAATTATGGCAATTCGCTAAAAGTATGATTTTAGGTGACGAAATGTTACTTGAAGATATAATTGATAAAGAATTATACAGTGACAAGAATTTTAAAATAATTATTGATGCAATAAAAATAGCAAGAAAAGGATTAAATTTAAACTAAATAAAGTGATAAAGGCAACTGATTCAAGTCGGTTGCCTTTTACTATTTGGAGGTGTTAGTAATAAACGAATTCTTAAAACTTGAAAGAGAAGCTAAACGATATAAGGAGCAGTACCCTAAGGGCACTCGACTTGAACTTATCTCTATGGAGGATCCTCAAGCAGTTCCACCCGGCACAAGAGGTACGGTGCAATTTGTCGATGATGTCGGATCAATCCATATGAACTGGGATAACGGCAGAACATTGGCTCTTGTTCCTAAAGAAGATAGTTTTAGAAAACTCACGGAGCAGGAAATTGAGCAAGAGCAAAATGCTATGTGCGTAGAAGAAACTACAGACGATCTTGCTGATGAACAGTCTGATGGTCCCGTAATGAGTATGTGAGGTGATAAAAGTAAATATAAGGCTGATGCCTTATGGGTATCAAATATCTTGATATGTTTTCCGGAATTGGTGGCTTTAGATCTGCACTTGACAGAGTCGGTGGATTTGAGTGCGTCGGCTTTTGCGAAATAGATGAAAAAGCCAAAGAGACATACGAGGCAATATATGATACGAAAGGAGAATTGTATTTTAATGATGCACGAGAAATCAATCCAAATGCACTTCCCGATATCGACCTTATTTGCGGAGGATTCCCTTGCCAGAGCTTTTCTATTGCTGGAAAAAGAGGCGGATTTGAAGACACAAGAGGAACCTTGTTCTTTGAAATTGCCCGAATCGCTTCCGTTAAAAAACCTAAATATATGCTGCTTGAAAATGTACCCGGATTGCTTAACCACGACCAAGGCAGGACATTTCAAAAAATCATCAGTTCATTGGATGAATTGGGGTACGATGTCACATGGCAAGTGTATAACAGCAAAAATTTCGGAGTTCCCCAGTCAAGAAAGCGATTGTACATTGTCTGCTATTATCGAGAAAAAGTGCAAGGCGAAATATTTGCTTTCCCTGAAACAACTGCTTCAAATACTGTCCGATGCATCCGAGGAAGTGAAGGTGATAGAGTGTACTCCGTTGATGGTACATCAATTACTCTCACAAGCTCGGCAGGAGGATTTGGCGGAAAAACAGGACTTTACTTAATTCCTGTTATCAGCAACACAAAGCTTGGTTATCAATACGCTAAACCCGGTGATAGCATTGATATTGCATACTTAGGGCAAAAACAGAGGCGAGGTCGTGTAGGAAAGAATGAAGCACATACACTAACTACTACGCCGTCACAAACCTACTATTTCGTTGACATGAATGCTGATCCTAAACTCACTGAAATTGCAAGATGTATCACAGCAAGACAAAATGCAGGAGTAAGCAAGCATAAGGGTGAACATTCAGCGTTGCTTGTTTTAGTTGGTGAATTTAATGCGGATGAGTTTTCTGATATCTATGCAAGACTTCACGAATTCGTGGAACTTGACGAAAAGGAGAACAAAATTGCATTGCTGATTATTGTTGCCGATACTCAATGCTTTGTTGGTTTTATTCGCAGACTTACTCCAATGGAATGTTGGAGACTGCAAGGATTTTCCGATGAACAGTATTTGAAATCACGAGAGGCAGGATTCAGTGATTCCCAACAGTATAAGCAAGCAGGAAATGCGGTCACCGTAAATGTAGTTGAAGCACTTGTAAAGCGAATTAAAATAATTGATGAAAGAAACAAGGGAGGTTTAAATGGCTAACGATATACGAAACATTTTAACCATCAGTGGTAACCAAAAATTGATTGACGAAATGCTCAAAGCAATTCAGGTTGATGCGTTTGGCAGAGGTTCTATCGATTTTAAAAAGGTTTTACCGATACCGAAAGATTTGGATATACCCGAAGGTTCAGATACTCGTGAGGGCATTGCTCTTGTTAAGGACTTTCTTGATAAGATACCAAACGAGGATTTGAGTCGTGAGGGTACTTTTGATGATTTCATGGAATATTTGAAGAAATATGCAAATGGCTTGACAGAAGATAAAAAGGAAATATGGAATTTAGGCATAGCAGCAGTTTCAAATATTCACTATTATAACTCGGCTACTTGGTATGATTGGACAATTAAGAATTGGGGTACAACCTCGCTTGCATACAAATACCATAAAAGCGATAACCCTAACGAACTTAATTTTTTAACAGCCTGGAAACCGGCTAAAGGAATTATCGGCAATCTTTCAAAACATTATCCCGAATTGACTTTCACAATCAAGTGGGCCGATGAGGATTTCGGAGAAAACTGTGGAACTGAAACATATCAAAACGGAAAAGTTGTTTCGAGAGAACTGCCTCATACAGATGTGTCAGCAGTTGATTTTGCGGCTGATATTTGGCAAATGAGTCCTGCTGAGCGAGGATTGGTTCTCAATTTATCGGGCAACAAATACATTTGCAGTAGTGTTGACGAATATTCCGTAGTTGAAATATTCGGAAAACCCGGTCTTTTCGCAAATGAAAGATTAACCGAAGACGATGTTCCCAAAGGATTACATCTTTATCATTTGCGATATGACGATGATAACTGTGAAATGCAAACGCTTGAGCGTAAAGTGACTGTTAATCATGCCGGCTCATTGGTAACAGCCGAAGAGATTGACTTTGGCAATAAAGAATACATTGAACTTACTGATGAAAGCGACTTGAGTTTTTTAGGTGTAGACAGTGATTTTGAGCATTTGCTGTCTGGTGATATACCTACTTTCGATACTTTAGATGAATATATTAACAAGGATGGTGGTCTTACATATGATTAAGGAAATCAATGAGTTGGATTTGCTCAAAATGAAAGATAAAGAAGGCTTAATTCTTCAAGGTTGCGGTGGTGACCTTAATGATTGGCTTCAAGGAATTAACGAGGATTTCACAAAACGAAACATTCTTATGAATAATTCCAAATTTGAAGATATCTACTCGTTTAAGTCGGGTGAAATTACAAATCTTTTATTTCCACTTGATAATGCAGATGTCAATATTCCTAAGCTTGCCATGTGGCGAATCGGTACGCATGAGGTGTTTGGCGGCACTTGGTTATCAGATTATATTGACAACAGACTTTCTGATAAAGAAGAAGTTGTTAATAACGAAAACCAAGAAGTCATAAAACCGGATTGCGAGCTTATCGGTCAAGACAGCAATATCTTTAATCTTATGGGCATTGCGGCTCGTACTCTTAGAGAAAACGGTCTTGATGAGCAAGCAAAAGAGATGATTGACAAGGTTACAAATTCCGGAAGCTACAATGAGGCATTATTGGCTATCAGCGACTATGTTAATATTGTAGGTCCAGATGAAAGTGAAGATGAAGGGATGTGTATGGGATGAATAATCTGTTGTGTTTTGTTTTAGGCGTCATGGTCGGCGGTTCTGTCGGAGTCGCTTTTATGTGTTGCTTTCAGCTTAATCGAATGAATAAACTCAATGAGCAAATTGCATCGCTGCAGGCTGAATTAAACAAAAATGGTGATTGTAATGGAACCCTATGAAGCACTTGCTAATCGTGTGATTTCATTTACTGTTGAGGATTACAGGTGGGCACGAAAAATATTGCACCGATATCCAAATCCACAGACAAAATCGCAAAGAAAAAAGTGTGCTGCGGCAAGACGATATATATACGATTTTCGTGTTTGTCACAAATCGGAATATTGGCATATTTTAACCGATGTTGATTTAGATTTGCTGTATAAAAGAGTTGTTGACGAATGCGATAAAAAATACGGAAAATATAACCCTGTGCCGAGACCATATAGAAACAAATAACACACAGAGCTTGCCCTAAATATTATGAACAGCTTTATGTCATGGGTAGGCGGAAAAAAGGCTCTGCGTGAAGAGATTGTTAAACGCCTACCCCTTAACTATGGTAGATATATTGAAGTGTTCGGAGGTGGCGGTTGGGTTTTGTTTCATAAAGAACCTGACAAATTCGAAGTGTATAACGACTTCAATCAAAATTTAGTAAATCTATATCGTTGCGTTAAGGAAAAACCGGAAGAATTGATTAAATGGTTAGAGTTTTCACTTGATTCACGAGCAGATTTTGAATATATGACGAATCGCTTAAAAGACGATGATTTGTCTGATTGTCAGCGAGCTGCATATTATTATTCATTGATTCGATACAGTTATGCATCCGGTGTTGACAGCTTTGGAAGTCAACCACACGATATGTGGAAGAACTTTCCCCTAATTCGTGCTGCACACGCAAGACTCCGTAATACGATTATCGAAAACAAAGATTTTGAAAAACTGATAGGTCAGTATGACAGACCAATCAGCTTTTTTTATTGTGATCCTCCGTATTACAATACCGAAGATTATTATGACGGTGGCGGATTTGGAAAGGACGATCACGAAAGACTTGCGAATACGCTTTGCAATGTGCAAGGCAAGTTTCTTTTGTCATACAATGACTGTCCTGAAATCAGAGAACTATATCAAAGACCGGGAATTCTTATTGAAGGTATTACCCGAATTAACAATATTGCTCAACGATACGAGGGCGGCAAACAATATTCAGAACTTCTTATATCAAATTACGATACATCGGAACGAATGAAGTCATACTTCCAATTTTCTTTGTTTGATCGTGAGATTGATGTGGACAAGATTCTGTCTGAAAAAATAATTTACCGAGGAGGTTAAAGTTAAAAATGGATAAACAGTATAAGGTAATTGATGACCGAGGCAGATTAACGATACCCCGATCTGTTCGCTTTTTGACCGGCATTACTGCAAACAGTATTGTAAGTCTTACCTTTTCAAAAGACGAGATCATCATAAAGAAAGAAAAAATTTGTGATAACTGTCAAAATGAAAAGGAAGAAAAAGAAACCATTACCCTTGCAGAGTTCTTGAATCAACTACCGGAGGCGGAGCAGGATGCTGCTTTGATTCATTTACTCGTTGAGAGATCAAAGAAAAAAGGAGGATATGAAAATGTCGGACAAAATCCCTCTTTATCGCAGTTCTCTTAATACAGCAAGACATTGTAATGAGGTTGACATTTGGCGTCAAAGTGACTTAGAAAACTCACGCTGTGCAACCGCTATTCATAATGCAATTGATTGCAACTTTGTCGATAATCACCTGAATACTGATTTCATGAAAAGCATTATTGACGAGTTCGGCTTTGACCGAGTCAGTTATATTCTTGCCTGTAATATAAAAAGAGCCATGCAGGATGCCAGATATTCACAGGAAAACAAAAATTGGAGTGAGCTGATTGCTATCCCCGACAGCAATTTGCGAAATGAATATCTCATTAATAATAACCCTGTTCTAATCAATGCACTAATTGATAAAACTCGAATTGCTTTTGATGAGTTACATATGTTTTCGGCTGATGATTGCGAATCAATGGCAGGACAAGAACTTACAGGCAAAGTATTGATTTTGAAACCATCTATTCTTGTGGATGAATACAAATCCCCTGACAATCAGTTGTTTTTAGCAACAGCAGGATTTGGATGTTCTCCAAGTTCTCTTGGTCGAAGTATCTATGGTATCTTTCTAAAGGATAATGAATACACTTCATTCTATCGACAAGACTTTTTGGGTATAGCAAGAGATGATGTGTTACCTGATTGGGCAAAAAGCAAATTAGAAACGCAAGAGCCTGAATCGTTGGAGACGGTTCAACAAATGTAAGGAGGATATATGAGAGTAAAGATCTATCAAATCAACGCAGAAAAGGATGAGAATGCGAACCGCTTCTCACCTTTTTCTTATGCTGAGGAACATGGAGGTGTAAATCCCGACAAATATAAACAAGTGTATTTTGGTGATTTAGATTCAGAAGATTTGGAGAGTGTGTTTGCAAAACTTAATGAGGCGGAGAAACCACCGCTTTATCAAGGCACCAGCTTATCAGTCAGTGATATAGTTGAAGTGTTTGACAGTGAAGATTCAAACGCTGATAGCAAATGTTTTTATGTTGATTCTGTTGGATATAAAGAACTTGATAATTTTGATACTTCACTCTGCGAAGAAATGGATGGAGAAAAGGCAGTATATATTACACCGCACCATACATCGCTTGTTCTTAATATGCACATTAATGACTACAAGGATCTTGTTGCAGCAGTCGGAGGCTTGATTGAGTTGACTCATCCGTTTGATGATAATGCTTGTGTTGTCGGAAACGATGAGGCAAAGCTAATTGGAATGGATGGAAATCGGCGAATCGGACGAAGCATTTATGCCGGTCCTATTCTTATTGTTGGTGATACCGGTGACGAAAACTTTGAACCTTTGACTGACGAGCAAGCAGATTTTTATGCAGACAAGTTCAAAGAAATCGAAAACATTTCAGGGGAAGAAGTGCAGTCGGATATGTATTGTACCTTTATTCCTTTGGAGATGAATTAAAGGAGGAATACTTATGTCAACTACAGTTGCAGCACGAATTGATCGTTTGAATAACGATGATAGCAAAACAAAGGCTTATGCTACTTTGACAATCAATGATGCTTTTGCAATCCACGGTGTTAGATTGATTCAAGGTAAAAACGGTCTTTTTGCATCAATGCCGTCAAGAGCGGTAACAAATGAACAAGGCGAAACTGAATATGTTCCGTTTGCAAATCCAATCACCAAAGAAGCGTCGGACGCAGTAAGAACTTGCCTTGTGAATGCATATAACGAGGCGGTTGAAGCACAATCCGAGCTTAATGATATGCTGAATTTAGATATTGAAGAGGTTCCGGATGAGGAAGAACCGCTTACTCAGTCCATGTAGTTTTTTTATTGTTGATATTGCTTAATTAGTTATATTGATATTTTATCAATACTACCAAATATTGTGCTACGGCTCATATTCTACTTGATTTATGATTTATTTTGAGTTAATGTACAGTTGAAAGGAGATAGATTTATATGACTAAAAAGCATTTATTAACTATATCATTTATTGTTTTATCGGCAATTATTTTGGTGAGTTGCTCAAACACACAAGCAGTTGTATCGGAAAAAAGCACAACCACTTTACCCTCGGCAGAATCCACATCCGTAACTGAAAGCACTACGGTAAATACAACAGTTCAAAAGACGGACAATACTTCTGCTGAAAGCAGTATTTCTCAAGCAACAAAAACTACGAATACCAAAACAGCGAAAGCGAGTACCAATAAGCCGACTTCACCAAATACTAAGGCTGATAAGGAGATACAAAACACCACTAAAACCGTTACCACAACTTCAAAAATAACAACTACATCAAAACAACCAACAACCCCAAAAGCAAGTCAATGCAGTAATAACAATAATCACTCAATGAAATGCGGTAATATGGGAAGATGGTTTGACAGCAAATCGGATGTTAAGGCATATGTTGATTCGGTAATGGAATCTTGGGCAGATAAATGGGAAAGCGGAGAAATATCCGATGATGAATATTTTACTAACTGCCCACAAGGCTATGAATGCTGGAGTTGCGGTTACTGCGGTAAATGGACAGGCAATTTCAAATAACAATATCATAAATTTAAGCTGAGAAGATGTAACAATCTTCTCTTTTTTTATGCCTAAAAACAGGCAGAAAGGAAAAGTTATGAAAGATAAATTCAAAAGTTTTGGCAAAAGAATTGTGGCGATCCTTTTGTCGGTATTAACAGTTACAATGATGTTTCCGTTAAGTGCTTTTGCAGCAACGGAAAACCTCGGTGCGGTGTCGGGTATGAAGAAACTTGATGTAAGCGTTTCAAAGCATTACGGACACGAAGTTCATACTACGAAAAAAGGCGGTACAACTTATCCGCTTTTCTGTATTGAATACGGCACAACCTCACCGAGTTCGTCGTATCTTAAAGGCAAAAAAGCTATGGCAAGTGACACGGCAATTAAAGCTGCAAAGTGGATATTTGCAGGATATTACCTTGAACACGGCAACTCGATAGATTGGCAGGATATGGCATATTGCCAAAAGAAAGTGTGGTCAATCTTTGGTTCAGATACAAATTGGACTTTTAGTGACAGCGGCTATCAAACTTGGTGTGATAATGCAAAAAAGCGTATGAGTAAACTTGATAAAAAGCCTTCGTTTAATAAAACAAATGTTGGTAGAGTTCTTCCCGGAGGAAGCCTTATTGTTACAGACACAAATAAAGTATTGTGTAATTATCCTGCCTTTACTAAAAAAGGTAACGGCTGGAGCATTATTCATAAAAAGAATTCTAATTCATTGACTGTTAAGGTTGATGAATCTTGTACAGCATCAAGTTTTAGAGTTTCTAACGGTGAATATTACAAAGATGGTACAGGCGATGACGATGAACTTTTGCTTTACTATCCCTATGGCAGTGAATCATATCAAAAACTTATCTATTCGGCATATTATGACCCTGTTTCAATGGCATTTTCGGGTTCGATTACTCCACTCGGTGATATGAAACTTGTTAAGACTTCAGAGGACGGCATTGTAGCTGGTATTAACTTTACTGTCACAGGTGCTAAGGGGTTTTCAAAAACCGTCACAACAAATGCAAATGGCGAAATTGATATTTCTAATTTAGCTCCCGGAACATATACGATTACGGAAGAAAACATTGACAGATATGTACCTAATCAATCGCAAACTATAACTGTTTCAAGCGGTAAAACATCATTGGTCAGCTTCTATAACATACTCAAAAAATTCAGAGTAACCGTTACAAAACAAGACTACGAAAAAGGACACGCACAAGGTGACGCAAAACTCAGCGGTGCAGTATATGGTTTATTCAAGGGTAATGACCTTGTTGCTCAATATACAACTAACCAAAACGGTTCATTCACTACCGACTATTATGTTTGCGGAACAGATTGGACGATAAAGGAAATTACTCCGAGTGAGGGATATTTGCTTAATGATACGGTGTATAAGGTAGGTGCAGACCCGAAAGATTATACAGTTGAATACAATAACGTTCCCGATATGACTGTTATGGAGCAAGTTATCAAGGGTAAAATCAGCATTATCAAACATACGGATGATGGTGAAACTCAAATCGAAACACCCGAAAAAGGTGCAGAGTTTCAAATCTACTTGAAGTCATCAGGTTCATTTGTAAATGCCGACAAAGATGAACGAGATACCATTGTTTGCGACGAAGATGGCTTTGCAAGTACAAAACTACTTCCGTACGGCGTCTATACAGTTCATCAAACTAAAGGCTGGGCAGGTCGAGAACTTATCACCGATTTTGATGTGTTTATCAATACAGACGGCAAAACATACAAATTCCTTATCAACAACAAGGATTTTGAATCGTATCTCAAGGTAGTTAAACTTGATAAGGAAACGGGTAAACGAATCCCATACGAGGGTGCAGCATTCGAGATTTACGATAGTGATAACCACAGAGTTACAATGCAGTACACCTACCCTCAAGTGACATCAATTCATACCTTTTACACTAACAAAGAGGGATATTTAATCACACCTGAAAAGTTGCCGTATGGTGATTATACTCTTAAAGAAGTACAAGCGCCGTACGGATATATTCTTGACGATACACCGATTCAGTTTTCTATCAGTCAAGAAAATTCATCAACCGATACAGGTGTTACCGTAGTTAAAGTTAAGGCACGAGATGTTGCACAAAAAGGTGTAATCAATATCACTAAAACAGGTGAGATTTTTTCATCTGTTGAAGAAAATAACGGTGTATATACTCCGAAATACAGCGTTGGTAATCTTAAAGGTGCGGTGTTTGAAGTCTATGCTGCCGAAGATATAACCACTCTCGACGGTACGGTAAGATATGAGCAAGGTACTTTGGTTGATACAGTCACAACTGATGATGACGGTGTGGCTAAATCTAAGGAACTTTATCTCGGTAAATATACAGTTATTGAAAAGACTGCACCTAACGGCTATGTTCATAATGCCGCCGAGTATGATGCCGAACTCACCTATGCAGGACAGAATGTTTCCGTTACCTCAACCGACCTTTCGGTGTATAACGAAAGACAAAAGGTCGCTGTATCACTTAAAAAAGAAATGGATGAAGATAAGACTTTCAACCTCGGTAAAAATAATGAAATCTCATCCGTTCAGTTTGGCGTTTACGCAAACGAAGATATTAAAGCAAGTAACGGCGATGTTATTCCAAAAGACGCTTTAATTACCTTTGCAAACTGTGATAAAAATGGAAGCATTGTCTTTGACTGTGACTTGCCCGTAGGCTTTAAGTGGTACGCAAAAGAAATCGCAACCGATGCGCACTATATCTTATCCGATACAAAATATGAGTTTGATACCGAATATCAAGGTCAGGACATAAAGGTTATTGATATTAAAATCAATAACGATAAAGCTATTGAAAACAATTTCATTTATGGTTCTGTTAAAGGCTTAAAAGTCGATAGAGAAACGCAGGAAGTAATCAAGGGAGCAACCTTTGGTTTGTTTAAATCAGACACTACCGAGCTTACAGAAGAGAATGCAATCTTAACTGCCGTTACCGATGAAAACGGCGTATTTGTTTTCAATAACATTCCTTATGGCGAATACCTTATAAAGGAACTTAAGCCAGCCGATGGCTATCTTGATAATGAAGATGTATTTACTGTAATAATCAAAGATAACGAGCAAGTGGTTGAACTTACTGCAATCAATGATAAAGTGCCAGAATTAAAAACAACGGCAACCGTCAATGGCAAAAAAGAAGTCATCGCAAAAGGCGAAATAACTATAAAAGATACTGTTGAGTACAAGCATTTAGTACCTAATACCGAATATGTTATCAAAGGCACATTGATGGATAAAGCCACAGGCAAGCCCTTTATGGTGAAAGGTAAAGAGGTTACTTCAACTGTGAAATTCACGCCGGACAAAGCAAACGGAACTGTTGAAGTGAAATTCACTTTTGATGCATCTAATATTAAAAAGTCTACTGACCTTGTAGTTTTCGAATCCTTGTATCGTGATAATGTTGAGATTGCTGTTCACGCTGATTTAAAGGATAAAGGACAAACTGTGACTATAGTCCCTCCTGCCCCTAAAACTCCTAAAACAAGTGACAATAGAAATCTTGGCACTTGGATTGGTCTTGGCGGTGTTGGATTGGGTGCCGGCATTGCAGCACTCCTGCTTAAATTAAAAATAAAAAAAGATGAGGACGAATGATGAAACGAGTATATATTTGTGCTCCGCTTTCAGATAATCCCAATCAGGATGTAATCAAGGCTGTTCGTTTTGGCGAATATGCCATGAAAGAATGCGGTGCGGCTCCTCTCGTTCCACATTTTTACATTTTAATGACCAATCCCCAAAGTGATAAAGAAACAGAACAACGAAAACTTGCTGATTTCAGTTTGATTTGGATGATTGATGAACTGTGGGTATTTGGGGATTACTGGACGGATGAAATGATGGAGGAAATATCAAGAGCTGAAATGCTCAAAATCCCGATCAAATATCATTCTGACAATAAAGTAAAATCAATTTTAAAAAAATACGGAGGTATTCTAAATGAACAATGTTATAAATAAATTCACTAAAAAGCAATGGGCTGTTTTTGCCGTTGCACTTGTATGTGCATGTCTTTTTACCGCAACAACAGTCTATGCTGCCGGAGATGTTTCAACTGCAATTACAAGCACTTGGAATTCGGCGAAATCTCAAATAAAAACAGTTGTAAACAATGTTGTTTTCCCTGTTGTCGATACAATTCTCGCTGTTCTTTTCTTTGTAAAAATCGGCACAGCGTATTTTGATTACAGAAAACACGGTCAATTTGAATTTGCGGCTCCTGCTATTCTTTTTGCTTGTCTAATCTTTACACTTACAGCTCCGCTCTATATTTGGGGCATTGTTGGTATGTGATAATATTACGAAACGGAATATATACTCGACAAATAAGCATCAAATATTTAAAATAAGAAAAAATTTGCTATTATCAAACTATAAAAACATTGTAGAGGTAATAGTTAATGAAAGATGTATTAGATATTCTATACGATTCACAAATCCAAACCAATGCATATAATCGAAAAGTCAGTACCGAAATCAATACCATTAAGGCAAAAAAAGATGATGCCGAATCAAAATTCTCCTGCGTCTTGTTGGAAAATCAAGAAATATGTTTCGATGATTTTATGGATACTATAGACGAGTGTTGTGACGATATGCAAAGAGCTATATTCAAAAAAGGTGTAGCTATTGGAATTTCAATTATGCAAGAAGTCATAAAACAGAATGAAAAAAGCAGTGATACTCCTTTAAGAAAACTTTTTGAAAATATGTAATGGTTTGTTTTTATAGATGGTTGATTTATTTCAACCATCTTTTTTATTGGAGGTGATTATTATTTTTGATTGGTTAGGAGATATAATCTCCGGTATGGGTGATGCAATCGGAAACGCCTTTTCGGGTATTTCCGATTCAATCATTGATGCCATTCTAAACAGATTTATTCAATGGCTTTTTAAGTCAATATATGATGGTATTGCTAATTTCTTTACGCAAATTTCAAATATGGGTACAGAGATTTTTGATTTGTCATGGGTACAAGCTGTTGTTAAACTGTTCTCTTTATTCGGTTGGAGCCTATTTGTAGTAGGCGTTGTTGTATCTGCATTTGATCTTGCCATCGAATATCAAACCGGCAGAGCAAATATTAAAACAACTGCACTTAATTGGATTAAAGGCTTTATGGCAGTTTCTTTATTTACAATTACGCCAATTGAATTGTACAAATTTTGTGTTTCTCTGCAAAATACATTTGCTAAAGACTTGGTAACGATAGCTGCAGGAGAGCAATATGTTTCTCTCGGTAGCCTTGCCACTAAAGTTCTTGTATCCTCATTTAATCCCGGCGGAGCTATGATTTCAGCAGGATTGTTTGAACTTGTTACGCTGATTGCATTAGGATTCTGTGTATTTAAGATTTTCTTTGATAATATCAAGCGTGGCGGAATACTTCTTATACAGCTTGCAGTCGGCAGTTTGTATATGTTCTCTATTCCAAGAGGTTATGGAGATGGATTTAATAATTGGGTTAAGCAAGTATTTGCATTATGCTTAACTGCCTTTTTACAAACAACACTTCTATTCCTCGGCTTGCTTTCATGGAGTACTAATATGCTGCTTGCTATAGGTATTATGATGAGTGCGGCTGAAGTTCCGAGAATAGCACAGCAATTTGGATTAGATACAAGCGTTAAAGTTAATGTTATGAGTGCAGTTCATATGAGTACTTCTGCTGTTAACCTTGTTAAAGCGGTTGGCAAGTAATATTTGTAAAGGCCTCAAATTGTGTTGCTATTGTTGATACAAAGTGCTATAATATAAATAGAATAAATGAAAGGGGTAATAATTATGGCAAAATCAGCAAACGTATCAGTTAGAATTGAACCGGAAATTAAAGAAGAGGCTGAAAATATTCTTGAAGCTCTTGGTATTCCTGTTTCAAATGCAATCAATATGTTCTATAAACAAATCATCTTGCAAGATGGTATACCTTTTGAAATGAAACTTCCGAGAAACCCTCTTGACATATCATATATGTCCGAGAAAGAAGTGGATACTCGAATAAAAAAAGGCTTAAATGATGTGGAAAAAGGCAAAGTGCATCTTGCATCGGATGTTTTTGGCAATATTGAAAGGCAATACAATTTATGAATTATACAGTAAAGATGTCTGAAGAGGCTGAAGACAATTTAAAAGCAGTTATTGAATATATATCAATTGAATTAAAAATGCCACATGCGGCATCAAATTTATATTATAAGATTAAAAATCTAATTCAATCATTAGCAACCATGCCGGAAAGGTTTAAAGAATACGATAAAGAAAAGTATAAATCATATAATTTAAGAATGGTATCTGTGGATAATTATTGTATTTTTTATACAGTTGATAATGATAATAAAATCGTGTATGTCACTAATATTCTTTATGGCAAAATGAACTTAGACAAACACTTAACATTAGAACAATAACTTAACGCTCATCATTGATGGGCGTTATTATTTTATCCGAAATTCAGGAGGAAAAATGAAAAAACAATATATTTATCCGCAGAATATGAGAGCGTCTGCAACCTTATGGTTATGGTCATTAAAGGATTTTGTTGTAGTTATAATCGGTGCTCTGTTTTCAGCTATTGTATTGGCAACTACAAAACTGATGATTCCGGCTGTACTTGTCGGAACTTATGCTCTTTTATCAATTCGTGCAGACGGAACAACAATGCTTGATTTCATTAAATATGGAATCAAGTTTTTTATTTCAACACAGCAATATTACGAATGGGGTTTGAAAGACGAAACACTCCCCAAACAGAATAAAACAAAAGTAGGTGATGAAAATGGCAAAAAAGAAAAGTAAAAATACGGTTCAAGACCTTATTGGTATTGAAACATTTACAAAAAGAGGTATAAAAACAGCTCACGGCGAGCTTGTTTATTACCTTATCAGTCCAACGAATATTTCTGTTCTTTCAAAGGAAAATATTGAAATCAAAATATGGCATTTAATGCAAGTGCTATCGGCCCAACCTAACATTGAGATTTCCTGTATTGATTCATGCGAAAGGTTTGATGATAACAAAAACTTTATGCTTGATCGACTTGCAAAAGAGCAAAATGAGAGTGTCAGGAAATGCCTTGAAAAAGATATTGATTATCTTGATAATATTCAAATTGAAATGTCAACAGCTCGACAATTCATGATGGCTGTTCGTTTTAGAAAAGAAAAGGAAGAACAGAAATTCAATCAGATTAACCGAGTGGAAAAAGCAATTGCCGAACAAGGCTTTGAAGTTAAACGAATGAATAAAGATGATATTAAGCGCTTTCTTGCTATTTACTTCGGAGCTTCAATGCAAGGCGAATTGATTCCTGATGTTGACGGAGAGGACGGATTTGATGAAGAAAAGCTCAAAAAGGCGGGGGTATAAAGTGATTGAAGCAATTTTAACTGTAATTATCATTATAGCCTTTGCTTTTGCCGCCTCTGTTTTTACATATCTCACTATATGCGGTGTACAGGATTCTAACGACCAAAAGGAATTTGATAAAATTGCACAGACAATAGACGAATCAAACAAAGATGATTCAAGCGATGAAACAAATGGAGTATATGACCTAATGCTTAAAAATAAAGATTGTGTCGGTTGGTTAAAGATTGCGAATACGGATATTGATTATCCTGTTATGCTTACCAAAGATGAACCGGAATACTATTTGCGCCGAGATTTTAATAAGGAATATTCATATATGGGGACGCCATTTATGGATTCCAACTGTAATATCGGTATTTCAAAAAATCTCATTATTTATGGTCATAATATGAAGAACGGTAGAATGTTTGCACCACTTATGAAATTTAAAAATAAAGAGTATTTCGATAAAAACCAAATCATTGAATTCATCACACCAAATGAAAAGGCAATTTATCATATTGTATGTGTTGCTAAAGTTAAGGCTGATGATTCATGGTATTCGTTTATTGAAGATTCGGGTGAATCCCATTACAACGAAAAAATTAAGGAACTGTATTCAAAATCGTTGTATCACTCAGATTATGAATTTGGTTACAATGATGAGTTCTTGACATTGTCTACTTGTGAGTATTCTCAAAATGACGGAAGGCTTATCGTTGTAGCTGTTAAGGAAGGAGCGAACAGTAATGTTTAAGAAAAAGAATAAGGAATTAACCGAAGAAGAAAAGGAAGTAATTCGTACAAAATCATTTTTTGATATGATTCTGCCGTCTACAATAAAATTTTCAACAGACCATTATGTATGCGGTGACAGTTACAGATGTGTATGGGCAATCAAGGAATATCCGCCTACTACGGAAGAACTTGCTTTGTTTTCAACTCTAGCGGACAGAAACAATTTAACTATTCATTTGTATTCTCGCATGGTTGATGCTATTGAGCAAAGGAAAATCATACAAAATGCTACAAGAAAAAACAAACTTTCAACTGGTTCAAACGATGTTCAGGAAAACATTACAGCCGAGGGCAATCTTGAAGATGTCGTTAATTTGATTGCAGAGCTTAGAAAAAATAAAGAGCCGTTGCTACATTGTGCTGTATTTCTTGAATTAAAGGCTGACAGTATGCAAAAACTTCGTGAGTTGCAATCCGAAATTCAAATGGAACTTACAAGGTCAAAGATGTCTGTTGATAGGCTTACACTAAGACAAAAGGAAGGCTTTTTAACTGTATTGCCTGTCGGATACAATATCTTTAGAGAACAGTTTGAGCGTGTACTCCCTGCAAGTTCGGTTGCGAATTTGTATCCATTTAACTATTCGGGCAAAACGGATCCTAAAGGCTTGTTTATCGGCAGAGATAAATACGGCACAAATATTCTTGTTGATTTTGATAGGCGTGCTGAAGATAAAACCAACTCAAATTGTTTGATTCTCGGCAACTCCGGTCAAGGCAAGTCATTCCTTTTGAAACTCATTCTTACAAATTTCAGAGAATCGGGCAAAAGAGTTATTTCACTTGATCCCGAAGCGGAATATGAAGAATTGACGAAGGCTCTCGGCGGTTGCTATATCGACTTTATGAACGGTGAATATATTATTAACCCTCTTGAGCCCAAGTCCTTTGGTGATGCCGATAAGGAATACGACCAATTTACACCCGAAGCATTCCGCAGAGTAACAAGATTAAGTCAGCATATTGCCTACTTGAAAGACTTCTTTAGAGCATATAAAGACTTCTCGGATGAACAACTTGATACATTGGAGATTATACTTTCTAAATTGTATCAAAATTTCGGTATAACCAACTATACCGATTATGACAAATTGAAGCCCACAGATTATCCGATTATGGAAGACTTATATGCTCTGCTTGAAAAGGAATACAAGAGTTATCAACATAATCAAAAGAATATTTATCGTGAAGAAACATTACAAGAACTTTGTCTTGGACTTCATTCTATGTGTGTAGGTACAGAATCAAAGTATTTCAATGGTCACACAAATATTATAGATGATACTTTCCTTTGCTTTGGTGTTAAAGATTTGATGGATACTAACCGCAGACTTAAGGATGCAATGCTTTTTAATGTTCTCTCATATATGACAAATGAATTGCTCGGCAAAGGTAATACTGTAGCTGCTATTGATGAACTGTATCTATTCCTCACTAATATGACGGCTATTGAGTACATACGAAATGCATCAAAGCGTGTTCGTAAAAAGGAAAGCTCGGTTATCCTCGCAAGCCAGAATATTGATGACTTTTTAATTGAGGGCGTTAAGGAATACACAAAGCCATTATTCTCAATTCCGACACATCAATTTCTGTTTAATGCAGGAAGTGTTGAGCCTAAGGTTTATATGGATCTACTGCAAATTGAAGAGTCTGAATTTGAGAGGATTCGTTATCCCGAACGAGGTACTTGTTTATTCCGTTGCGGTAACGAAAGATATCTGCTCCAAGTTATTGCTCCCGAATTTAAGCAGATTATGTTTGGTAAAGCAGGAGGAAGATAAAATACTGTTAGACAAATTATTGAAATAGCATTATAATAAAAACTTAGATAAATAAACTATTTATAATTATTTATGAAAGGATGTTATTATGTCTCAAATATTATATGGAAAGGCGCAGGTGTGTGATGGTATTTGTCCGTTTTCTTATGATGTTGAAAATGAAAAAATAACAGTTTTTGCAGGAACAAGTCCAATTGAAATTACAGAAGGAACGGATACAATTATAGGTCAACCTTTTGAAATGTTTGCGGGAGGGTGTTCTCTTTTTAAATTAAGTGTGCCACTTTCAAATTGCAGTACAGTAATTGAAAATAAAACAGTAAAACAAATTGCAAACATTGATTTAATTCGACCAGTAGAATATATTATAAAAAACTACCACGAAAATAGTAAATATACAGAAATGAGATTGCAATTTCCAGAATTAGATTATTTTATACCATCTGTCAGCAGAACTAATGTTTCGGAAAATGAAATTACTTTTTCAAGGGTTAAAGATGTTGTAGATAAATTTGAAATTCAATATTGTGACACTACTGTTTCAATTTCATTTTGTCGAAAAATACAAGCAAATACAAATGTCAAGGCAGTTGCAAAAACCATATCAGAAGTTGTTGTAAAATTCCCTGAAACAGACAATTTAAATTACCTAATAAACTTGTATAATGATTTAAGATGCTTTTTTTCATTTGTTTGTAACAGATTAAATATTGGATTAAGAAGTGCTACACTTATCGGAACATATCCTACAAAGACATTGAAAGAAAATAAAGTGGTTGATAAAATTGTATACACAAAACAAGATTTAATTATTAATCAAAAGTTTCTTGAGCCTTTGGAAGATAAGAAAAGCATCTCTAAAACTTTAAACTATGGATTCTTTAAAAATAATATTAAAGAATTGTTTCAATTGTTTTTTGAAAAAACATCGGAAGATACCGCTATTGTTAATGTTGGAAGTTTGCATCATTCGTTAAAATATAGAAACCTAATTGATTTGGAGCAAAGTTTGCACATTACAGCAACATTTGAATATTATATGCGAACTTTACTTCCAGAAATATCCTCACAGGAAACAATAGATTTTTATGATGATATTAAATCAATTGTTTTAAAGTATGCTGAAACTGTTGGGGGCAAAAAGAAGAAAAAAGCAAATGATTTACTTAAATCATTATGTCCACGAATTCCATTGAGTGAAAAAATAAAAAAAGCATACGAAGGATATTCTGATTGGAATCCGTTGAAAAGTATTCTTTCTGAGCGGTTCGGGGATGATATTTCTAATTTAGCAAGTGCAGCTAATTTGTGGAGAAATGAATTAGCTCATGAGAAGCGAACGTTTACTCCTGATGAAAATGTGGTTTATGCCATTCGTTTGCTTGAACATATTAACTATTGTATTGTGTTAAGAAAAGCAGGATATAATGACAATGAAATAAAGTTAATCACAGATGAACTTTTGACAAAGTAAATTTTTTAATTACGATAAAAGCCATTGGAATTCATATAAAATCAATGATTTTTATTTTTTGTAAAGAAGGTGAAACTATATGAGTGCAGAAGTAGCTGCCGCAAAAGTTGCCGTTGCAGTTGCATCGGATACGCGAGGGCGAGCTGCAATAGCTACAATCCTATGTTCAATAATTATGCTGTTCTTTCTGCCTTTGATTGTGTATATGGGTATTATCGGTAATATGGATTCTATCGAAATAGACACTAACCAAGTACAGCAATCAATAGTTCAAAATATGTCAGCAGAAGAAAAAACCAAGTTACAGCACATTGAGGATGTAATGACCGGTATATCAAAAGAATGCTCAAAGCGAAAACTAAAAAGCATTGTAGGTAAAAAGGCACAGGCGGTTTACGCTTGTGCCTTTTATGATATCGAGAAGTCTGATAATAATTTCGTTTCAAAACTTGTTGATTGTTTTGAACAGGCAAAGGACGACAACGAACTACATAATATGTTGAATTCCGCTTTCAGTACGAATATATCAGCCGAGGATTTCAGTCACTTAATGTCTGTAATTTCAAATACCGTTATCGATATTGATTTGAGTAACACAGATAAGAATAATCTTGATTTAGTTAAATGGGCACAAATGGCTTATGACAATAAATGGGGTTATGTTTGGGGTTCGCACGGCAATGTTTTAACCGCAAATGAACTTAAAAGACTTGAAAAAACATTCGGCTCTCATGTTACCGATAAAGAAGAATATATTAAGTCTCATTGGCTCGGCAGACGAACTTCTGACTGTGTTGGATTAATTAAAGGCTACGGCTGGTATGACGAAACAAGTGGAACTATTAAGTACGGAACAAATGAGATGAAAGATGTAACAGCCGATGGTATGTTTAATGCTGCTGTTGAGAAAGGACATATAAGTACCATGCCTGATATACCCGGTATAGCGGTATGGCATCAAGGACATATAGGAGTATATATCGGAAACGGATATGTAATTCACGCAGCAAATACATACGATGGTGTAATCAAAACTCCGATTACTTCAAGCGGTTGGACTCATTGGCTCAAAGTTCCGTATATTAACTATATTGAAGAAACGGATGCTGATTCAAATTGAATATTTAAAACGAAAAGCGGTATCAATCAAGATACCGCTGATTTTTTATTAAGGAGGTATTATTTTGGTTATAAATACAGTTATGAGAAGAAAAGATTCTCAAGTTGATTTGCAAAAATGTGTAGTAGAAAAAGCAATTGAAATATCACAGGCGGAATTTTCGGCTTTGTGTAATGGCTTGCTTGAAGATAAGGATTACATATCAAAATATAAAGATCTTATGAGAGTTGACAATAACGGTATAACGCATTGTCTGCTTGTTTTAGGTTCTGATACCGAAGACGGAATTCTCATAAACAGTGAAGGCTATAATTATGCTCGTTATTCAGCATATATTCCTAATATTAGGCAAAGCGTGACACTTGAACAATTCCCGGCTCTTGAATCATTCAATAAGCGAATGATTTATGTAACCAATAGCATAATGAACCAAGCAATTGCAAGCTGTGAAGAATCGGGCGATCCCGAATACAGAGTTGATATTAATAAATACAACCGAGTCGGAGAACCTGCCGTGTATCCTGCATTGATTGATGATATGCTTAGGGATTTAGGTAATGTCGATGAAACAATTCTATACTCCGATAGTATTGACTTAATGCTTAACAGTAAAGCAATTGACATCCCTTTTGATTATTCCGATGAGGATTTTACAAACATTGAAATTTTGTGTGCAAGACATGTGCTTTGGCTTTATGGCGGTGAAGGTGAAAAAATGGATTTAAGCGGCAAGGCATTTTTGAATATCGATTTTTCGGGCAAGGATTTGAATGGTGCTGATTTTGAGAATTGCAAGTTTTATCACTGTACTTTTGTTAATGCATCGCTTGTTAACTGTAATCTGCAAAATGCGTTGTTCAGTAACTGTTCTCTGTATAATGTAACAGCTGAAGAAGCAGAATTGCAAAATGCACGATTCTTTTCTTGTAACCTTGCCAAGGCATTTTTCACACATAGTAATTTCAAGGAAGCCGTACTTAAAAACTGTCAAACAACAAGTTCGAGTTTTATGAATTGCTGTATTGAAAATATTGCATTAGAGGAAACGGACTTACCTAATGATGAAATGTTTAACAGCGAATTAGATTGGATTAAAAATGACATTCCGGATTTTGAGCCGAATATGTGAGGTGGCAGTAATGGATAACTTGAATAAAAAGGCAAGGCTTATTGATGATTGGTCTTGGATTCTATATGAAGATGGTTCGGGACACATTGAGAACTCAGAAGGTAAGCAATTTTGCAGTTTCGATTATACAACACAAGAGGTTAAGGACTTAAATAACCGATGGCAGTTTATGAATGAATATCCATACAGGACTCCGTGGGAAATGTTTAAGACCGATGTTGAAAATACACTTGTTTCAAATGGTCTTGCTTCATATAACGATACTGTAAAATCAATTGCCAAGCTGGAAGAAAAGTTGAATATCAACAAAGATTTCCGATTATTTAATGATAACCAATTTGTCAGTTGGAAATCATATTATGATTTGCCCAAAGTAGAAAAGGCATTATCGGATATGGAGACTGCAATGAAAACTACAAACAGTTTTGATCTTTCAATTGCAGACAGATTATGCGATTCGTATCCTGTAGAGGCGGTTTGCTCAATGCTTACCGACAGCCAAAAAGAAATATTGATTTTTGGCGTAGAATTTGAGCGTGATTTCGGTAATGATGTATCCGAAAACTTATATGGGATATATAAGGCAATAACTGCTGAAAATACAATGATAAATGATACTCAACCTGAAATGATTATGTGAGGTGATATTATGAAAAATGCAATTGTAACAATACAATACGATGAAGAAAAATTAACTACACTAAATCTATTTTAAAAAAAGAAAAATGTTGATTTGAATTCGGAAATGACTAAACATTTGGACTTATTATATAACAGATATGTGCCGTTGCAAGTGAAAGAGTTTTTCAACATGAAAAACAATGATACAAAAATAATTAAAAATAAACAAGGAGACAAAAAATGAAGTACAAAGGTTTTAATGTAATTGTTTTTGTATCTACAAAGGTACAAAAATTTGATTATGATTCAAAAAAATATCAAACGTATAATGGTTTTAATTGTTTTATATATTCAAATTATGATGAAAATTGTTATACCCCATTAGATTGTTTTGATTTAGCGATTGGAATCGACATTAAAGAGAAAAAGTACTTTTGGGTTGAAGATTATATTAAAAATTATATTGATAATAAATTTGACGAATTGAAACAATTGGAAAAAGAGTATTTTTTAAATAAACATAATTGAATATATAATTAACAATTAGGGAGAAATAATTAGATGTCATAATTTATGTGATTTAATTATATAGGATGATAAGAATGGATGATATTGCAAAAAAATTGATTGCTCGTTGTTACAAAACCGATGAAGAAATAAATATTATTGATTTTGAGGAATTGTTCAATGACGAGATAATTGATAATATTTATTTAAATAAATTGATAGATGATTTGAATATGCAACAAGAGGTTAGAACGTGTGGTCTCTTAAAAGATTCAATATTTATTTGTTTACATAAATTTGATAATACAGGAGGAATTGTTGAATAAGAATTTTTATCAAATGCCAAACGATATATTTGCTTTTCATATGAATAAATATGAAATTGTTGTTTATTCGTACCTTGTGTGCTGTGCGGGGAAAAAGAAAGAATGTTGGCCTAGTCTTACTACAATATCAAGGGTACTTGGAATATCAAGAGGCACAGTAGTAAAAGCAATTGACAAACTTGTACAACTGCGGTTAGTTGACAGAGTGCAAATCATGATGGAAAACAAAAACGGAATGATGGTTATGCGAAATAACCATTATTTTATTTTGCCATTTGAGGATGCTTGGCAATTATATATGAACAATGGTATTCATTATTGAACCCATAATAGTCGCATTTGAAACGGTAATATAACAATATGAAGTAAATAACAAATTATATAGCCTTGTAAGACGATGTTTGCGTACTTTTAATGAATGTAAAGGTTGTACCCGACAAAAGCAAAAAAGCCGCTTTTGAGCCATTTGTTAAGATTTGATAATCCGCCGAATTGTTAGAGTTATATTCGTCTGATTCTGTGCAGGAATAAGGGACTGCGCTGTAAACGCAGTCCCGATAAACATCGTCGAGCAATGCTCGCCGACTTGAGCTTTTATAATATGCGCTGTTTAAAATATATAAGAGCGTAGAAAAAAGAAGAATTTCCAAATACAAGAATATAAAAATATACACTGTAAGGATGTGAAGACAATGATTAATAAAGATTTTCCATTTTCGGAAAAAAGCAGATATTCTTTATGGCTTTCAAATGATAATATTAAAATGACTGATAAAATTTATTCACTTGATAATTGTAAAAGCAGATCCGAATTTGTTGATCGAGCTATTAGATTTTATTGCGGATATGTTGAAACAAATATTGCCCAAGATTATATTGCAGATGTTTTTACACAAACTGTATTTCCAAAATTGGATAATATGAAAAAAGTTTTAAACAAATCTATATATAATATGGCATTACAATTGTCAATGTTATCTCATTTTGAAGCAGCTTTATGTGATTATGAAGATGATGATTTGAAAAAACTTAGAGAAAAATGTATCGTAGATGTAAAGAAGTGCCAAGGGTTAATAAATTTTGAAAACATTGTTCAATATCAAAGAGGAAACGAATGAGTCAATTAATTGTAAAGTGGAGGTATATGAGCCATAGTTCTAAATCAAATATAAAAAATTTAGTGAAATATATTGCTAAAAGAGATGGTGTTGAATTTACCGATGAAAGTTGGCGAAATAAGAAAGTAACTGAATATCAAAAAAAGTTGATTAAAAAATTAATAAAAGACTTCCCTTCTGCAATTAATTCAGATGAATATAAATTGTATTTTGAAAAGCAAACAAGAGGTTTTGCTTCTGATTTGATTACACAAACACTTGATTACAATCTCGATATGGTTACTAAAAGAGAAAATTATGTGAAATATATTGCTCACAGACCAGGCGTTGAAACTTATGGTAAACATGGATTATTTTCTGATGTTGATAATTCAGTTGACAATCTTGAAAAAATTGCAAATGAAGTTGCTGATCAAAATGAAAATGTTCATACATTTATTATTTCACTTTCAAGGGATGATGCATGTAGATTAGGATATGATAATGCTGAGGCTTGGATGTCGTTAATAAGAGAAAATAAAATGAATTTTGCAAAAGCACTCGGTATATCATATTCAAATTTAAAATGGTATGGTGCTTTCCATAATGAGTCTTTTCATCCTCATATTCATCTTATAATGTATTCTAAACAACAAAAAGCCTTCATAACAAAAGAAAGTCTTGAAAAATTAAAAATGAATTTATCAAGGCAAATTTTTGCTGACGACAGAATCGAAATATATAAAGAGCAAAACAAAATAAGATCTCAAATGAGCGAAACCGTAAAAAATAAAATAGACCTTCTCATTTCTTCAATTAACAATAAAAATTTTCAAAATGATAATATTGAAAAAACATTAATAGAACTTTCAAAACAGTTTGAAAATTATAATGGGAAAGCAGTATATGGTTACCTTCCGCAATCAATGAAAAAGAAAATTGATTTTATCATTGAAGAACTTGAAAATGATAAGAACATCTTTGAATTATATAATTTATGGTGTGAATACAATGATGAAATAATAGGAATGTATCAACAGACGAAATCAAATTACATACCGTTATCTCAAAATAAAATTTTTAAACCATTGAAAAATATAATTATAAAAGAAGCACTGAATATTTGCAACAATCAAATAACTTTTGACGATGTTGTTGATGAAAATGATGAGCCGGCAGAAGCTAATGTTGTTGATAAATTCTTTTATGAGAACAATCCCGGCTTATATGAATATCAAGTTTCAAAAAAATATCTTGATAATAATTCAGAAAATTATGATTCGAAAATCGGAATTGAAACTCTAAAAAAATCTGCAAATATGGGCTGTGTTCACTCTTTATATTTATTAGGAAAATACTATATGGATGGTGTTTTTCTAAAAAAAGATTTAAATAAAGCAGAAAAAACATTTATAAAAGTTGATAATATTAATAACTGCTATGCTCAATATAGGCTTTCAAAAATATATTTTGATTCTAACGGCGATTTATTTAATCCACAAAAAGGAATGGAGTTTTTATGTAAAGCTGCTTCAAGTGGTTATAAATATGCTTTATATCAACTTGGCAAAATATATTATAATGGCGTATTTGTTGAAAAAGACATAAATAAGGCTATACAATATTTAATGGCAGCAGCCGAAAAAGATTGTGAATGTGCTGAAAAACTTCTTGAGTATATAAATAATAACAGCAAGGAATGGCAGAACTACACTGCTATCCTTGCTGTGTTAAATGATTTATCTAAATTATTCAAGAAAGAATTTGATAATAAATACAAACTTTTTTATCATATTGATAGAAAAACACTTCAAAAAATTAATGAGAAGAAACAGGCTATGGGATTAAGAATAAAATACAATTAAAAGAACTTAATAGTCCAACATATATTCTTTTTCCTTTTCAATCAAAGGTTTATTATTCTTAATAATTTCTTGACATTCTAAAAATGCCTGTCCATAAAAATTCAATTTTTGTTCTGCTGTTGGGTAAGAATATCTCGTGTTTGCAAAATCTGAAACTAATTCTCCCATTGAATTATTAACATTGTCGATAGCTTTTCCATACTTTCTTCCAGATACAAGCTCATTATGCATTTCCTCAGTTATAGAAACACTTTGACATTTATCAATGTATTCATTTTTCTTTAACCAAAGTAAAAAAACATAAAATTCACAAATTGTATTCGTTCCCCCGCCACCAACATAGGCTCCAAAAGGAATATAATAACTATTAACAACATATTTTAATTCATTAAGTTTGAACACAATAATCAATTCAGAATTGTCATATTTTGATAAAGAATTTTTGTAAAAGGCAAAATATATCGTATCAATTTTATTGGATTTTATATAGTCTAATAGTTCTCTATCAACATGTAAGTGAATAGTTTCGAATATTTCATCATCTTCACCAAATTTTAACCAATCTTTTTTAATTCCGATTCTATTTGCAAAGTCATCTATAAACTTAAATGTTGGTTCCTTTGAAACTTTGTAATATTTTAACAATTCATTAGATGATGAATAACCTAGCTTATTACATAACCACTCAATATTGGCATTAGGAACGCAGTCTTTTATTTTATTAATTATGTAGTCTAATCTTAGTGAGAAATTTGTTTTATAATAATTATTTTTTATTTCATTAATGATATTGGTTCCATCTAATTGTTTTTGCAAATCATTTTTATTATTTATACCATTGGGATTAATTAAAGACACAATATTCTGGCAATCATTGTAGGAATATCCGGTTCTTTGTGATAGTTCATCAGCTGTCAATTTTACACCTTTTTTTATTAAATCGTATAAAAAATCAGCAAATAGGTTTAATAAAATTTCATTTATCATATTTTACGCTCCTTTTTTCTTACTATATTAATAATACAAAAAACAATATATATTGTCAAATATATATTTAGGAGATGATAACATTATAAAAAATACAATACCGTTGATTATTGTTGTTACAGTGATGGGATTGGTTTTTCTTCTCATCACTGTTTTTTCATACATATACAGTTTGAACAGTATAAAAAGTAAAACGGTTGGTGACGGACAGCATGGCACAGCTCGCTTTGCGACAAAAAATGAAATAAGAAAAACATATAAGGAAATTCCGTTTGAAGTTGAATTATGGAGACAAGGCAAAAATCTTCCGGAAATTCAAGGTACGCTTGTAGGGCAAAAAACGATTGGGAAACGAACAAAAGCATTAATAGATGACGGAGATGTTCATACTTTAATGATTGGTGCTGCCGGAGTTGGTAAGACAGCATATTTTTTATATCCTAATTTAGAATTTGCATGTGCCTCAGGAATGAGTTTTATAACCTCGGATACCAAAGGTGATTTATACAGAAACTATGGAGAAATTGCAAAAAAATACTATGGATATAATGTATCTGTTATTGATTTAAGAAATCCAACAAGATCAGATGGATTCAATCTTTTGTATCTGGTTAATAAGTATATGGATCTTTGGAAAGAAAATGAAGATGAAATTTCATACAAAGCTAAAGCTGAAAAATATGCAAAAATAACATCAAAGACAATTATATCGAGCGGTAGTGACACTTCTTCATACGGACAAAATGCATACTTTTATGATGCGGCAGAAGGTCTATTAACGGCATCAATTCTATTGGTATCTGAATTTTGTCCCAAAGGAACTCGTCATATAATAACTGTTTTTAAAATTATACAAGAACTATTAAAAAAGGAAGATTCGAGTAAGAAAAATGATTTCTCAAAAATAATGGATTTACTTCCGGATGAACATAAAGCAAAATGGTTTGCCGGAGCAGCACTTAATACATCTGATCAATCAATGGCGTCGGTTATATCAACAACACTTTCAAGGCTAAATACATTTTTAGATAGTGAAATGGAATCGATACTTTGTTTTGATACCTTATTAGACGCAGAAAAATTTTGCAATACAAAATCAGCTGTATTTTTGGTTATGCCTGAAGAAGATTCAAGTAAATATTTTATGATTTCTTTAATTGTTCAACAATTATACAGAGAAATCTTATTGGTCGCAGATGAAAAAGGCGGGAAATTAGACAACAGGGTTATGATGTATCTTGATGAAATGGGAACAATACCGAAAATTGAATCGGCAGAAATGATGTTTTCGGCTTCAAGATCAAGGAGAGTATCAATAGTTGCAATAATACAATCATTTGCCCAGCTAAATCAAAATTATGGAGAAAATGGTGCGGAAATTATAACTGATAATACGCAATTGACTATATTCGGAGGCTTTGCACCTAATTCTAAATCTGCTGAAATTTTATCAAAAGCAATGGGAAATAGAACGGTTATGTCAGGGTCAATAAGTAAGAGTAAAAACGACCCTTCGCAATCATTACAAATGATTGAAAGACCACTTATGACGCCTGATGAATTGAAATCAATGCCTAAAGGACAATTTATTGTAATGAAAACGGGCTCAAATCCAATGATTTCAAAATTGAAACTTTTTTTCAAATGGGGTATAAAATTCAATGATACATATAAGCTTACTGAAAGAGAAAAAGAAAAAATAAAATATTCAAGTAAGAATGAATTAAAACAAGAAATATTAAAAAGATATCCAAAAGCTGACAGATTAAATAAAACCGTTAATAACAGTGATACACCATATAGTTATACACAAAAGACTAGAAGAGCACCAAGGTTTGATAATTATTAAAACGTTTATGCATTTTTAAGTAACAATAATATCCGTCAACCTAAAGTTAAAATTATTTATGTTAGAATAGAGTATATAAGTAAATGGAGGTTGCATAATGGATAAAATAAAAAATTTTTTTGAAAATGTTATTTCGGTTTTTGAATTTGTTTTTGTAATATTATTGCTGATTTTCGGATATCCCTTTTATAAAAAAACACTAAAAGAAATATGGGAACTAATAATCAAACATGAACAGTAAGAGGAGGCAGATAAAATGCCTCTTCTTTTTTTAGAAAGTAGGTGATAAAAATATATAAAAATTTTGAAGAAGTTCCGATCTTTATGAATGTTCCACAAGCAGCAGAAGTTTTGGGCATTTCGGCAGTCAGTTTATACAAATTAATTCAAAATGATAAAAGCTTTCCTGTAATAAGTATAGGAAGAAGAAAGACCATTCCTAAAGAGCAACTGAAAGTTTGGATTAACAGTAAATGCAAACGATAGTTTGTAATGGCTTTGTATACTGAATATGCTGGATAAATGACCTTCTTTGTGATATTGTGGTCTTAAAAAAAGAAAGGAGAATCATTATGGCTAAAAGAAATAATGGTATGGGAACACTAAGAAAACGAAAAGACGGCAGATGGGAAGGTAGGTTTAATGCTGGAGTAGATGAAAATGGTAAAAAACAAGTAAAATATATACTTGCTAAAACCAAGACCGAATGTAATGAAAAATTGGAGAAAGCAATTAAAGAGTATGAAGAAGCACAGCTGATTTTAAATCGCTGTGCTTTTCTTAATAATGCTAATCCAACACTTGAGGAATGGTATGAAATATGGATGGAATCATTCTGCAAAGCGAGTGTAAAAGAATATACAGCAAACGGATATAAGCAATATTTTAATGCTAAGATAATACCCAAAATAGGAAATATTAACATTAAAAATTTAACTACAGTTGTGTGTCAACAATTTTTAATGGACTTGTATCAAAACGGAAGAATAAGAAATACTAAATCGAAAGGTAACGGATTGTCGGTAAAAACAGTCAAAGATATTAAAATCGCACTGCAAACTTGTTTGCAAAAAGCGGTAGATGAGGAACTTATACCAACTAATCCTTGTAAAAAAGTTCAGTTACCAAAGGACGAACCCAAAGAAATGCAAACACTGAAAGCAAATGAACTTGCGGCATTTTTGCAAGAAACAAAGGATTCCGGTTGCTATGAGTTTTATCTGCTTGAAATCACAACAGGCTTACGACTTGGTGAAATACTTGCACTGACTTGGGATGATCTTGATATGAAAAACAAAACTATATCCGTAAACAAGCAAGTGCAGAGAATCAAAAGTGAACTTAAAGCGACGACTCCTAAAACAGCGGCGTCAATTAGAAAAATCAGTATATGTGACGAGTGCTTAAATCAATTGATTATTTTAAGAAGCAGACAACGACTGAATACAAAACTGATCTTTCCGTCACCAATTACAAATGGCTACAGAGATCCATCATCAATAACACGAAAATTGCACCGAATGCAAAAACGGGCAGGTGTACCGCAAATACGTTTTCACGATTTGCGACATAGCTTCGCAACTTTATCGCTTGAACAAGGTATGGATATTAAAACAATATCACATATGCTTGGACACACCGATGCAGGTTTTACAATGAATACTTATATGCATGTGACAGACACAATGCAACAAACGGTTGCAAACGCTATGGGAAATTTGGTCGCAGAAAAAGAAAATGAAAAACGCATAAAAATAATACAGTACACAGCATAAAACAGAGAAACAGGCAGTCTTGATGTAAAAATCAAGACTGCCTGTTTTTTCTTTGAAAAGCGATGTGGTCAAATTGTGGTCATATAGATTATTTTTACAATGAATATGTTGTAAATATTAACAAGAAAAGCAAATATGGAGATTTTAATTTTCGGATAAAAACTTTATTTATTATTTGATTCATAAATTCAATTTGAAAGATTATAAAAAGTAAAAAGTCCCGAAAACGCAGTGTTTACGGGACTTTTTGGTACGCTGGAAGGGACTCAAACCCCCGACCTACTGGTTCGTAGTAGTAACACGGATGATTAAATACCCTGAAATCAGCGATATTTAGGGCTTTTGTCGTCCGTTTTTCTCTGCAAAAATTCGTTTGGCGAACTCTTTGCTCACCCTCGTTTTTTCCGTTGTGGTCATAATTGTGGTCAAGAACTGCCACAACCAGCTCCACCCAAATATAGAATTTTAACCAGCCCCAGTAAAAATCTTTTTTAAAAAGAATAATAAAGATGCTCAATGTATTTTTTATATATCATAGAATTCTGTAGATGGAACCATATCAATTCTATTTGAATTAACTCCAAAACTTAATAGATTATTTCTAAGTTTGATTTCATCATCTGGATTATAATAGTAGACTCTCCATTTAAGTTTATTCATAGTCATATTATCTATTTGCTGAAAATATGTCTTGTCAACTCCTGCTAGTGAATGACCTATAACACAAATCTCTGTTGCATCTTTGAAATTATTACAACTAAGTCTAATACTGTATTTATGTACGTCTTTAAAAGTGGTTCTATAATAATCTTCGATAACTTTACAAATGCTTGTCCATTTTTCATCAAATAAACTTTCAGCTTGTTCTCTTTGCTCATGAATTCTATCGATGCAATCTCTGTTACCGTGTCCTAGCACTGGATCTATATCATATTCTCTTAACGAACCGTGTACATGAATGATGTTTGAAATAGATATTCCATATACATTCTCTAGTACGCCGGTATAGTTAAAATTAATATAAAAATTTTCATTTGTAATAAGGGACGATTTCTTTTTTGTATCGCGAATTCGTACACTCCTAATCCATTGCTTTAGATATCTTGCTAAGCGTGTGATATAATTGAATTCATAAGAAAAATATTCATATAAAGTATCTTCTATTCCAACATCTCCACTTTCTAGGTCCATCTCAATTCCTGTTCCATTATCGATAATTACATCTTCATCTATATTAGCTAAATTGGTTTCTAATTCGTTCCATAATAATTCTGCTTTTCTTTCTTCTGGCATTGATGGATATATGTGATAGTGTTGTTCAAAATCGTAAAGAAAATCAGGATAATGAATTTCAAGATAATTTCTGAAATCCCAATAGCGCGTAGGTAGGTTGTGACCAATGTCAAAACCATTTCCTATAATAAATAATTTCATTTTTTCTCCTCTATAAAATCATTGTTGATTTTTCTTTCTAAGTTTTATTTCTGCAATGGCTTTTCTTAAGTTATATGAATATTGGCAGCATAATCTAAATGTGTACCACCAAACAGCTAAACCGTTATAACTGTTCAATAATCCATCATCCTCTAAACCATGACCAACATTATTTCTCATTCCAAATCCATATTTGCTTGTGTAATGAACTCTAAGATTAAAAATAAAATCTTCTTCAAATGCCTCTTTAACTTCAGGTAAGTCTAATACACCTTCAAACGATAAGCATTCAACTGAGCCATCATCTGCAGTTTTATATACTACGGCTCCTAGCTCTTCTGCTATTAGTCTTATTGAGTTTTCTACTTGTGGCATTAGGATATGTAAGGCAGTTATGAAGTCAAAATTAAATCCTGCAACAATACCTGTGATATACGAATCAATTCTTTCCTGTGGAATAAATAAGTTATCTTCTAGGATAAATCTAATGTTTTCTTTTGTGACAGTGTGCTTTTTTTTGAACAATTTTAAATAATTGGAATAAAAAGCCTGTGACATTAATTGATTGTGTTTCATTGCTTCATGTTCATAACAATGCATTTTATCTTCATCAGAAGCTCCCATTAAGCCGGGAACAAGACAAATTGTTCTACCTTTTGAATCTAAAATATTGCTGGCGAACATATCACTAATTGAACCTCTTTTAGAAAGATTATCAATACAGTTTTGTAAACCAATTGGATTTGAGTGAAACATTAATGCTGATATAGCTTCTTCAAAAGACAAATTATCAATTTGTTTTTCAAAGCTTTCTATTGCAGGAGAGATATCAATTGGACCTGAAGAGATGCATTTCATTTCTTCCAACGATAATTTTTTTACTGGCTCAATTCTTTTTGCAAGTCTTTTTCTTTCTGATTTTGAATCGCTATCATTAATCTTATTCAAAATGTTCATTGCTTTTTGGATAAAATCAATTATATGAAACGCATTGCTGGATTCTTCCCAGTCTAAAGCATCAGCTTGTTTTTCTAAAAGTCTTACTATTTCCCATCGTAAAGCTTTAACTTTGGCACTATCTTTTTTGTGAATAGTTATAAGCTCATCTCTATAGTCAATTGCTTTTTGGTAATTGTCAATATTATCAAAATGAGTGACCAATTCAGATATTTTATTATCAGCATAATTTGAAAACTCTGATATTCTTATTAATGCACATAGTAAGAATAGTGGTGTATACCCATCATCCTTTTTGCTATCAATAAAATCATTGCAAAGGCTTAAAAATTCATCATTATCAATAAATTTCACACCGATCTTCGAGAATAATCGACAAATACCTAAAGCGTGCTTTATAAACGAGAATTCATCATTAGAATCTGTTGGAGCAATAAGTTCTTGATAATATGATTCAATAGATTTTTTTGCCATATCAATATCATGATAATGATAAAATAACAACTCATTACAGTATGCGCTAAATAACTGCATATCAGATTTTTTTGCAATGTTTTTTATATTACTGTAAATTACATCATTAGCATCTTTGAATAGCCGTTTGCCTTCGTCAAATTTTTCATTATTAATAGGTAAATAGTATTCGTGCAATATATCTAGAATTATTAATACGGTCATTTTGTTATTACCTCTTCTATGGTCACGAACGTCTCTTAACGCGGAAAGCTTTTCACTAAAGGATAATTTATCATTATTTAAAATAGACGTGATTTCTTTTACAATTGTCATGCTAATACACCTCTTTTAAATTATAACATATTTTTATAAACAAATATATAGTGACAAAACTTTATTCTTTGTCTGAATATTCAAACTCCTTTGTGGTATGTTTTGGTACTGCAAGGGAGTTGATTATTTATGAATATACTTCAGGAACTATGGTATGGGAACATTAGACCGAATGAAGATAAGGTTATTACAGACGAGGAGAAAGAGTTAGTTTCGCTGATTGCTAAGCATCATGAAACATTATTTTCTTCCCTCAAGAATAATGACTTAGTTGTGTTTGAAAAATATGCCGATTGCTTTACTGAATATGCCTCGCTGATTGAAGCTCAGGCATTTGAAATAGGATCCAAATTAGCAGAAAATCTGCTGATTGATAGAGAATAGGCTCGCCGATTTAGGCGAGCCTAAAAAAATGGCCTTTTAACTTTTATATTGAGAAATATTTACCAAGTCGCAGTCTGGGTTGGTTCTCCTTTTTCTTTTCCTCTAAAAGCGATAGTAATTCTTCGCCGGAGAATTGTCCTGCCTTATATGCATTCATTTTCGATTCAAAGAAATCAAGCCAGTTGTACATATCGTCAAGCGGATCGTTAAGGTCAAGCAGACTCCTTCTGCAATACATTTGAATGCGGTGCTTTTCTTCGTTGTATCGCTTTAGCACCTCATCATTTTGTATTGTGTTCTTGTAGGTAGCTCTTGCTCCCTCGGTCTTGCAATCGTTACCGGTGGCAGTAATCCTGTCACAATAAAGTGTTCGCCTGTTGGTTTTCGGCACAAAGAATTTATTGCAGTAATGACAAACTGCAATCCTTGGCTTTGTTGATATGTAGGTGTAGATTAGTATATTCAAAAACCTCTCTATATTGTCAACAAGATAAGTGTAATGAATTTCACCGTTGACATATTCAATATTAACCTTTGCGTTGAAATCAGCAAGACTGTCAAGTACAGGTAGTTCTCTTCTGTTCTCACTGTTCAGTTGTTCATCAGCAAGCCAAGTTAGTGTTTCTGTTAGGTTTGATTTTACATAGGTCAGTGTATCAATCTGATACCATATCTCATCCATGGACGAAATCATATCATCACTTGTTTGATAAACATTTTCTGTGAACACTGAAAGCACCTGTGATAATACAGGCAAATCGTCTTTGATAATTTCTGCTATGGTTCTTGCCTCACTGCAAAAATCATTAAACAATCCTTCGGTAGCGTTTCTGTTCTTAATTTCGTTATATATTTCTCTTAACCTTTTTCGTGATACCTGTATGGCTCTGAAATCATAATCAAGGTAAGTCATAATATCATCGCAGGCGTTGCCTTTGTATTCAAGCTTATCCTTTGGATAATTAAAGCCGTGATAGTTTACTGTATAGTCAGGCTTACCCTGAACAATTTTCATATACAAAGAAAAGCATTGCTCTGTAAAATATTCCTCCAAAAGTTATCCCTCCTCCGAAATCGTTATTTCAAAATTTTGTGATTAACACTCTGTCACGCGGATTGATTGTATCAGCGCAACCTCTATGTTACCATAATAGCAGAAAGAGATTTCTCTTTCAATATTACGAAAGGAGTAAAAAATGAAAACTGAATATCGCAAATCTGGTTTCTTTCTGACACCGAATAATATTTTCGATGAAGGCTTAAAGCCGAGAGAATTTATTGTGTACAGTTATCTGCTCCGATGCGGTGATGCAAAAAGACAATCGTTTCCTTCAAGGAAAAACATTGCTAAAAAATGTTCAATATCAGTTCCCACAGTTGACATTGCACTTAAAAATCTTGAAGAGAGTGGATTGATTTCAATTACTCACAGAAACGATCCAGCAAACGGTAATCACCTGTCGCACTTGTACACAGTTGAAAAAACTTGGTAAGGGCTCATCAGGATACCTGATAAAAAGAATATAAAAGCACCTTGAAAATTGAATATTGAACATAAGCAAAGTAATCGGCTAAAACATAAAACTCGATTGTAGGGCGAATATGGACGCTTTGTGAAGGCTGTGACACTACGCTCTGCAACTACAGCAAAATAACCGACTTTATTATTTTAAACAGGAAAAAGGAAGGTGACCTTCCGTATCACATCGCACGGCAGAGCCGAGCGTTTTTATCCCAACTTAAAGCACTTTCTCGATGAAACAACTGTGTGTCATTGAGGGTGTACGGCTATTTTGCAAGTATTATGAAACACGGAGGTAAATGCTATAGAGATTAAGAAATTTACATACGGTCTTGATGTGAATGTTGAGGCAAGAATGCCTGAATATTTTGAAAGAGCCAACGCATTAAACAAAACTGATTTCGTTAAACAGGCAATTGATTTCTATATGGGATATCTTGATTCGCAAAGCAGTGTTGATTTTATCGCACCGATAATTTCAAATTGCATACAGGATAATATTGATAAATCGGTGAAGGATATAGGCGAAGCACTATACAATGTAGCAGTTGAGCTTACAGTTCTAAATAATTTGATTGCCTTCTGTTACGATATTGATAAAGACAATATTGATGATGTTTATGAATTGTGTAAGCGAGAAGTTGCTAAAACAAATGGCTTATTTGATTTCAGACAGGCTCATAGACTGCAAAATCAGGCACAGTATAACGAATGGCAAAAATAATTGTTAAATGCTCACATGTCAAAAATCCTTCAAGGTCTAACACAGGTAAATATGTTAAATACATAGGAACAAGAGATGGAGTTGAAAAGCTACCGTACGGATATGACGATAGACCGTTCACTAAAAAACAACAAAAATTAATAGCAAGCATAACCGAAAGATTTCCGGATACAAAAAGCATTGATGAATACAATGACTTTTAAGGATAAGTGTTTCGAATATAATAAATTAAGACCATACGATAGAGAAAATCAAACAAAAATGCTAAAAGATATTCTTGGCAAAATGGGTAAGGATGTTATAGTTACGCCACCTGTTTAGTTTGATTATGGATATCATATTGGAGTTGGAGATTGCTTTTTTTCAAATCATAATTTGGTTATTCAAGATGGTGGAAAAGTAAAATTTGGTGATTATGTTTTTATTGGTCCAAATGTTTGCTTTACAACCGCAGAGCACGCTCTTGATCCTGAAATGAGAAAATCAGGAGTTGAAATTGCAAAGCCTATCATAGTTGGAAATAATGTTTGGATAGGTGCAGGCTCAACAATTCTTGCAGGAGTAGTAATTGGTGATAATGCTGTTATTGGTACCGGTAGTGTTGTGAAGGGCGAAATACCAAGTGGAGTTGTAGCTGTTGGTGTTCCTTGTAAGCCTATCAGAGAAATAACAGAAGAAGATAGATATACATATCCAAGACACAATTCTTTATAGTATTATAATGTTGTCACAACATTTTTGTATCATGCGATTACCAGTGTAATAATAACAAAGTAAAAATACTGAACTACCGCTCATAAAATAGTTTTATAAAAACAATATATAAACCCTTTGAAAAAGAAAAAGCCCACAATCAACCAAAGATTGTGGGCATAATTTATCTGTAAAAATTGCGTTGTGGTCAAATTGTGGTCAAAAGCCATATTTCAAGCGAAATTGTGTTGTAAATCTTAACAGATAATTTTTCAGATTATATATAACCTACTGGGTGGAGAATGGATTGTAGCACCGAAAATAAAGGATATAAAAAAGTCCCGAAAACGCAGTGTTTACGGGACTTTTTGGTACGCTGGAAGGGACTCGAACCCCCGACCTACTGGTTCGTAGCCAGTCACTCTATCCAGCTGAGCTACCAGCGCATACCAATAAAAATATATCAACTTATTCAGTTGTTAACAAAATATCCACAAGTCGACCTTGTGTTTCGTAGCCAGTCACTCTATCCAGCTGAGCTACCAGCGCATTTATGTGTTGCACGTTTTTGTGCTTAGATAATATAACACAAATAAAACAAAAATGCAACACTTTTTTTATTTTTTATAAGGATTATTTGAAATATATTTTTCAAGAATATCTGCGGCAAGCTCCACAAGCTCCGGGCACGGGCGCTTTTTATAGTATTCTTTTGTGCGAGGCTCGGCAAGCGGCGAATCGGGGCCGGGCTTTGAAAGACCGAGAAGCTCACGGCATACTATTGAGCCGTTTTCCTCTCTAAATTCATTTGCTACAGCTTGAACTCGCTTATAAATTCCTGACTTATCGTCATCATAAAGTGCAGAGATAACGAAGGTCATACCGGAAACAGCTCCGCAAACCTCTCTCATTCTGCCCATTCCGCCGCCGAAGCCGACGGTTAATTTTTCAACAAGCGATTTTGGCATATTCATTTCACTTGCAAAAGCAGCAGCAACCGCTTGCGAGCAGTTAAGACCGCTCATAAAATTTTCTTTAGCTGATTCGCCCTTTGTCATTTTTATCTCTTTTCTTTTTTAATATATTTATACCTATATTATTTGATTGCTTGTATTACTCGCCGAAAACAAAGTCGCTGCCTGAATTTGAAGCGGTTGTTTCAGGCGCTTGAGTTTCAACAGGTGAGAATTGTGCTGAAAAGCTTGCATTTTGGTTAGCAGTGAAGGTGTATTCTTCCTTGCTGCTTACTTTGACTCCGTTTGAATACCAGCCGTCGAACTTGTATCCGTCGTCAGCTCTTGCAACAAGAGTAACCTTTTTGCCGTTTTCATACTTGCCGTCACCCTCTGCTTCGCCGCCTCCGCTTGAACTTGTGTTGATTATCCAAAGGGAAGCAGTGGTTTGCTTGGTGGTTTTTTCGGTAGTTGATTCGGTTGTGCTTTCGGTAGTCTTTTTCTCTGTGGTGCTGTATTTGTCGCTTGTAGAATCAGACTGTGTAGAAATTTTAGTAAGGTTTGAAGATGTGGTATTGTCCTTGTTCTTGTTATGAGCAATTGCCGCAACAGAAGCAATGATTGCAATAAGAATAACCGCAAGAACAGCAATAATTATGATGCTTTTCTTTTCGGCACCTTTATTTTTCTTTTCGCTTTCGTTATTTTTTTGATTATTATATTGATTATTATATTGATTTTCTTTATCATAATCATTATAGTTGTCGTTTCGGTTTTGAACTTGATTATTCGGCTCGTTTACTGCTTTAAAAGTTTGAGTTCTGTCGTCGTCAATACCGTTTGCATTGTCAAAATCGCTTTCGTCATAAAGAGGAGAGCCGCAAACCTCACATATGTATCTGTTGTCATCGTTGTCTGCGCCGCAGTTTTTACATCTCATTATTTATCACTCCTTGAAAAATATATTAAAAATACTGTACTGTAGTCTGTTTTCATCAAAATAGTATACCATAATAATGTATAAATCTCAATGTAAAAATTAATTTTTTAAAAATTATGACTTAATTTTAAATTTTCTATTGACATTTTGTGAGATTTAATATAAATTTAATATGTAGCGTTTTATAAAACGGATTCGTATAATTCTGAAAGGGGAACCCTGAAAATGAACAAATATGTGAAAAAAGGCTTGTGTCTTGTACTTGCTACAGGATTAATCGCAAGCTCATTTGCAGGATGTGCAAAAGTAAATTACGTAACTGAAGGTGCCATTAAGGCTATTCACCAAATTAAGGACGGCAGTTGGAAGAAACAAGCAGAGGGCGAAAAAGCCGGTTCTTCAGAAGATACTTCTGTTCTTGAAAAGTCATTTGAGGCAGGCAAGTACGGCGGAGTTGAGTTTAAGTCACTCGAAGATGTTGCTAACTATTATAAAGAGGCTTATGATTACACTAAGACTCTTACTGCCGAGTATGTCAATGATAAGGGTCAGACTGAGACTTTCTACAAGCTCCTCGGTGATGAGAAAATTAATGTAGGTAAGGTTATGATTGACGGCAAGGAAAATGCTGTTATTAACAAGCTCGTTCCGGGTATTGTTGACGGCTTGTTTAAGCCAAATATTTACGGTCTTGTTCCTTGTAACAACCGTAACCCTAAGCTTGATAATACTAACAGCAGTGAAACCGACCCGGGTGAGAAGGACTTTAGAAAGTCTTTTGTTAAGGGTGAGGACGTTCTTGATGCTAACATTACAGATAACGGCGACGGAACTATCACAATGGTAATTCAGCCAAAGGCTGCTGAAATGAGTATGAGAGGCGAGGATTCACAGGGTGACTTCTTCGAGGTTCTCGGTGATATCAGTGCAACTGTTGCACAAATCGACGTTATTTCATTTGCTCAGGGTACTGCAGAAGATAACATTAAGGTTACATATAAGGGCGGTACCGTTACTTGCACAATCAATACTAAGACTAAGGAAATCACTAAGGCTGAGTATGATATGGTTGCAGAGGTAGCTGTAAACCATGCAAATGTAGCAGTTATTAAGGATAAGAGCGCATCTCTTTTAATCAAGTATAAGAACACATTCCCTGCTTCTGACGAAGCAACAATGAAGGCAAGGCAGTTTAAGAGAAAGTAATTAAGACTTTCTATGTTTAGAGAATTTAAGAGCATCTCGATTGAGGTGCTCTTTTTCTATGCAATTTTGGTTTATTTATCGTTATTTGTTAATAATATGTTTGTTGAATTAAATATAATAATGATTTATAATTTATATATAATAATTTACTGAGAGGGGTATATTATGCGCAAGGTTATTAATATTGACAAGGATTGGAAATTTTCAAAAGAGGTTTCCTCTGTACCAAGTACGTTTCCGAGCGATTGGGAGAGCATTGATTTGCCATACACTTTCAATGGCGATGACGGACAGGACGGCGGCAACGATTATTATCGTGGCAAGGGATATTTTGCAAAAAGCTTGGCTAAAAGCGATATGCCTGACGGCGAAGAAGTTTATCTTCAGCTTGACGGTGTAAATTCAACAGGTACTGTTTATTTTAACGGAAAAGAAATTTGCGTTCACGACGGCGGGTATTCTACCTTTAGGGTTAAGCTTGATGATATTAAGGACGAAAATTTGCTTGTTGTTGTTGCCGATAACTCGCCTAACGATTACGTTTATCCTCAGGTTGCGGATTTTACATTTTACGGCGGTATTTACAGGGATGTAAGCCTTATCGGAGTAGGCAAAAATCATTTTGACCTTGATTTTTACGGTGCGCCCGGCATTGCGGTTACACCTGAAATCAGCGGCGATGACGCAAAAATTACTGTTGATGCTTACTGCGACGGCGAGGTTGAATTTGAAATAAGCGACGGCAATGAGGTTGTTGCAAGGGCTAAGGCAAGCGGTAAAAATCCGAGTGCTAAACTTGAAATTAAAGACGTTCATCTTTGGGACGGTGTTGATGACCCGTTTCTTTATACCGCTGTCGCTAAGCTTATTGTTGACGGCGAGGCACTTGACGAGGTTAAAACACGTTTTGGTTGCCGCACATTTGAGATTGATGCGCAAAAGGGATTTATTTTAAATGGCAGAGAGTATCCTTTAAGAGGTGTTTCAAGGCATCAGGACAGGCCTCATATCGGCAATGCGCTCTTGCCTGAGCATCACAAAGAGGATATGGATTTGATTTGCGAAATGGGCGCTAACACTATCCGTCTTGCCCATTATCAGCACGCTCAGTATTTTTATGATTTGTGCGACGAAAGAGGTATTGTTGTTTGGGCTGAAATTCCGTATATTTCAAAGCATCTTGAAAAAGGTGTTGAAAATACAAAGTCGCAAATGAAGGAGCTTGTTTATCAAAATTATAATCACCCGTCAATCGTGGTGTGGGGACTTTCAAATGAGATTACAATGGGCGGCACAACTTCTCCTATTGTTGAAAATCATAAAATGCTCAATGACCTTGTTCATTCGCTTGATAAAACAAGGCTTACTACCGAAGCGGTGCTTACTGCCTGCAATATTAATGAGGAATATGTGCATATTTCGGATGTTCTTTCATATAACCATTATTTCGGCTGGTACGGCGGCGATGTGTCAATGTACGGCGATTGGTTTGATACATTCCACAAGAAATATCCAAACAAGGCAATCGGTATGAGCGAGTACGGTTGCGAGGCGCTCAATTGGCACACAAGTAACCCTGAACAGGGAGATTATACTGAGGAATATCAGGCATATTATCACGAGGAAGTAATCAAGCAAATTGCAAAACGTCCTTATCTTTGGGCTACTCACGTTTGGAATATGTTTGACTTTGCCGCAGACGCACGTGCCGAAGGCGGCGAAAACGGTATGAACCACAAGGGACTTGTCACATTTGACAGAAAGTATAAAAAAGACAGCTTTTATGCTTATCAGGCTTGGCTTTCCAAAAAGCCGATGCTCCATATCTGCGCAAAGAGGTATGTTGACAGGGTTGAGGATGTGACCAAGGTTACTGTTTATACAAATCTTGACGAGGTTGAGCTTTTTGCAAACGGCGAGAGTGTCGGCAAAAAGAAAAAGGGCGAATTTCCGTTCTTCCACTTTGAAGTTAAAAACGAGGGTGAAACCACCCTTGTTGCAAAAGCAGGCGATTTAACAGACGAGGCTCAAATCAGAAAAGTTGACAAGTTTAACGAAGATTACAGGCTTAAAGAAGAGGGTGCGGTAATCAATTGGTTTGAGATTGAAACTCCTGCCGGTTATTACAGTGTAAACGATACTTTGGGCGATATTCTTTCAACCTTTAGAGGAAAAATTTGTGCAGTTAAGCTTCTTCTTAAAATGAAAAAGGCGCTTACACCTGACGGCCCTAAGCAAAAGGGCAAGAAAAAGGGCGCCGAGGTTATGGGCTTTAAGCTTAGTGATATCAACAAGACTATGATTGATATGCTCAAGGGCTTTACAGTTAAGCGTGGACTTATGATGCTCGGCGGCAAATTCACCAAGGAGCAAATTCTTGAGATAAACGCAATGCTTAATAAAGTCAAGAAAAAATAATATATGTTGAAAAAGCGCAAATACTATTATCGGTGATAATGAGTGTTTTACGTTTTTGATGATGAGGTGAAAAGTATTGATGTTGATGAAATCGGCAAAAATATGCTTACACTCGGATTTATAACGGTTGGTGAGCTTGAAAGGCTTGCCGCCGTTTTTTCTTTGCCTAAAAATATTATTGAACTTTGCAGAAAAAAATCAGACAGCGGCTTTTTAACAAAATTTATTAACGATGATTTTAGCTTTATTCGCATAAATATAATATGTAATAAAACAGACAGTAACAACGAGTTGGCAATTATAATTTCTAAAAATATGATGATAATTGTTAATATTTGCGATGATTTTTCGTTTAATCAAAAGTGCTTTTTAAACGTTCTTTCAAATACCGCCTGCGAAAGCGCAACGCTTGAAAAGCTTATTTGTTCGTTTCTTGAAACGATTGCAAAACAGTGTTCGGCTCAGTTTGATGTGCAAGAGGAGATAGCTATGCTTGAAAAAGAGGTTATTGATAAAAATGTTTGCAAAAATTTTGCCGAGCTGCTGATTAAAAAGAAAAGAGAACTTTTGCGCCTTCGTGCTTTTTATGAACAGCTTATTGATGCAACTGAGATATATATTGAAAATGAAAACGAGCTTTTGGATGAAAAATCATATAAGCTTTTCAGGCTTTTTAGGGATAAGGCTGTGAGATATAAGGAAAATACGGATATTTTGAGAGAAAGCGTAACTCATCTTTGGGATGCATATCAAACAAGCATTGACGCAAGGCAAAATGAAATAATGAAGCTTTTTACCGTCGTGACTTCTGTTTTTTTGCCTATGACCGTTATAGTCGGCTGGTACGGAATGAATTTTAAATATATGCCGGAGCTTTCCTCCCGCTTTGGATATCCGTATGTGATTTTTTTAAATGTTGCAGTCGTTTTTTCACTTATTTATATTTTTAAACGGAAAAGGTGGATTTGAAATTATAAGCGATTTTTAATAGTTTCAAAATGATGTATCGTGAATGTGTGCCCAAGGCGAATTTCTATGACTCGTGCAGGGAAATTAATGCAGGCTTTATCGGCGCATATTACAACGAAATCGTAATTTGCGAAAAAATTTGATATTTTTTTATCCGTCAAAATTGCCTGTTTTGGCGGATTTTTTAATAATTGTAACCTGATGTTTACAAAAGAGTAACAAAAAAATCTTGATTTATCTTATAAGTTGATATATTATATTATTAATAATAATGAATAAGTGCGCTAAGGCGTAAAATTATAATGAAATACAAGGGGAAAAAATCGTGATAGAATTCAGAAATGTATCAAAGGTTTACGACAGCAACGGTACCCACGCCCTTTCAAATGTTAATATCAAAATTGAGGACGGAGAGTTTGTTTTCGTTGTAGGCTCTTCGGGTGCAGGTAAAAGTACATTTTTAAAACTTATTATGCATGAGGAAAAGCCAACTGAGGGTGAAATTATTTTTAACGAATATTCATCTGCCACTCTTAAGAAAAAGCAGGTTCCTTATTACAGAAGAGAAATGGGCATAGTGTTCCAGGACTTCCGTCTTATTCCTAAAATGTCGGTTTATGACAATGTTGCGTTTGCAATGCGTGTTATCGGCGCTAAGGAAAAGGAAATTCGTAAGAGAGTGCCATATATTCTTCAGCTTGTAGGTCTTTCTCAAAAGGCACGTTCAATGCCTAATGAGCTTTCGGGCGGTGAGCAACAGAGAGTTTCTCTTGCAAGGGCGCTTGTTAATAATCCTAAGGTTATTATTGCGGACGAGCCTACGGGTAACGTTGACCCTGAAATGAGCCACGAGATTGTAGGTCTTTTGACTAAGATTAACAATGCCGGCACAACTGTTATTATGGTTACTCACGAGCACGATTTGGTGCGTTCGTTCCAAAGACGTGTTATTGTTATTAAAAACGGCGAGGTTGTATCCGATACTCCCGACCCTACCCATGCTCAGTTCACAGGCGAAAACCCTAAAGCGGACACCGATATGTTCTTTTTTGACGAGGACGTTGAGATTGATAATGTTGACGTTTTGCCTAAGGACGAAAACGAAGAGGATATTTTTGATAACCTCGAAAGCGTTGTAAGCGACGAGAGCTCAGAGGAAGAACAGGGAGGTGAGCAGTAATGACAGGTGCAAGTTTAAAATATTTAATTAAAGAGGGCTTTAGGAATACTTGGACAAACAGAATGATGTCTATCGCATCAATTTGCGTTCTTATGAGTTGCCTTGTTCTTATTGGCTCAGCTTCAATGATATTCCTTAATATTGATTCTCTTCTCGGCAAAATTGAAGAGGAAAATGTAATTATGGTTTATATCGCGGATGATGCAACACCCGATGATATTACAAATATGCAAAACGAGATTACTGCTTGCGGAAATATTAAAAGCGTTGAATTTATTTCAAAGGAAAGTGCTTGGCAGGAACAGCTCAACACTATGGAGAAGGCTCAAGCAGAATTCTTTACTCAGATAAGTTCCGATATTCCGCTTCCGAATGCCTATAAGGTAACGGTTGAAAATCTTGACAAATTTGACGAAACGGTTAATAAACTTAAAAAAATACAGCACGTTGATACTATCAGAGAAAACAAAAATCTTGCTAAAAAGCTTGTTGCGTTAAGGCAGGGAATTACGGTTATTTCCTTTGTTATTATCGCAGTATTGTTTGTTATTTCTCTTTTCATTATTTCAAACACAATTAAACTTACGGTTTACAGCCGCCGTTTAGAGATAAGCATTATGAAATCAGTCGGGGCAACGAATTCGTTTGTCCGTTTGCCGTTTGTGGTTGAAGGTATAATCCTCGGTATCACATCGGGCGTTATCAGTTTAGGCTTTGTGTGGGGACTTTACGAACTTGCGGTTAAAGAATTTTCTGATATCCTCAGTTCGTTTAACGGCTTAGGCTTCCTTAAATTTGCCGATTATGCACTTCCGATGCTTGGAATATTTGTTGCTATCGGTGTGTTGACCGGTGTCGGAGGCTCGATTATTACAATGAGTAAATATTTAAATAAGGAAGGCAGTGAAATAAGTGGCATTTAGTATGAAACGAACATTGTCATTGATTTTAAGCTTTGCATTTTTTATATCAAGCTTTGGCAGTGCTTTTTCGGCTCAGGCTAAGTCAACATCACAGCTTAGAAGTGAAAAGCAAAAAATTCAACAGCAGATAGACAGCGCTCAAAGCAAGCTGAATAAGCTTTCTGCCCAAAAGCAAAAAAATGAGGAATATCTTGCAACGCTCAGGTCAAAAATAAACTTGATGCAAGACAAGATTGATTCTCTTGAAGATGATAAAGCTGCATTGCAAGCGGAAATTGATGCAATTCAGGTAAAAATCACGCAAACAGAACAGGATATTGCAGACGCTCAGGCAAAAATTGACCAAAAGCAGGCTGAATTTGACCAGACCTATCAGGTTTATTGCCAAAGGCTTCGTGCAATGTATATATCAGGCTCTGCATCTACTATTGAGGTGCTTTTAACTTGCAAGGATGTAAGCTCAATGCTTACACGTGCGCAAATGGTTAAGTCGGTATCTCAGCAAGACAGCGCAATTCTTGACGAGCTTATGACAAAGATGCAGGAAATCGAGAAAGAAAAGAAAAAGCTTGAAGAAAAACGAAACGAATTAACTAACGATAAGCAGCAACTTGAATCTAACAAGAAGGAACTTCAGTCAAGTATTGATGAAATTGATTCATCAAAAAGCGAACTTGATGCCGAGGTTGCAGAGTGTAACGAGGTTATGAAAAGCCTTTCAAGCCAGTCGAGCGAGTATAAGGAGCTTATTGAAACCAATCAGGCGCAGCTTGAGCAGGTTGAAAGCGAAATTCGTGCGGCAATTGCTTCCGCTTCAAGGGGAAGCGGCTCAATTTCAGGCTCAACGGGTAACGGCTCAGGCGAGCTTGGTTATCCGACGGATTCGAGAAGAATATCGGCAGGTTATCCTAACTATTCATCGGGCGGATACCACGGCGGTATTGATTTCCCGGTAGGAACAGGCTCAAACGTATATGCTGCGGCTTCGGGTAAAGTTATTCTTGTTAAATATCTTAATTACAGCTACGGCAGATACATAATTATTGACCACGGCAACGGACTTTCAACGCTTTATGCTCATAATTCAAGCATTGAAGTAAGTGTAGGAGATAAGGTGTCGAGAGGTCAGGTTATTGCTCACAGCGGTTCAACAGGTAATTCAACAGGTCCGCACTGCCATTTTGAAGTTCGTGTAAACGGTAGCAGAGTTAATCCTAACAATTATTTATAATCAGACTTTGATAAAGCGGCTAAACCGCTTTGCCTCCCTTGTAAAGGGAGGTGGGTGCAACTTGTTGCACTCGGAGGGATTGTAAAAATGCCAAGGACATCGAGTCCTTGCCATTTTTGGCGCTTTCCGTCTTTTGCTCGGAGGCAGTACCTATGTACAGCACCCGCTCGCAAAATACGAAATTTATCTCACTTTCTCGAAGTCTTCAGCGTGTAGAAATTTATAATTTGATTTTTCTACACGCTGAGTAATTTTAATATTTTTTATACTAAGGGGTGTAGCCAATGAAACAGAAGAGTTTTTTAACTAAAATTTTAGCTGTTTTGTTGGCTGCTGCCTTTTTTACGGCTTGCCCCGCTCATATTGTTGCGCTTGCAACAGGCAATTCTCAATCCGATGAATATGCCGGTATGACGGCAGAGGAAAAGCAGGCGGCAATCGAGCAAAAAATCAAGGAACTTGATTCAAAGCTTTCTTCTCTCGGTAAGGAATCAAAGGAAACCGAGGAATATATTAATGCGCTTGATGAAAAAATTTCTTATTTGAAAAAACAGCTTGAATATTCTGAAAATAAGATTGATTCCTCAAAGAAAAAAATTAATGATTTGCAGCAGCAGTATAAGGATAACGAGGCTCAGATTGCCGAACTTACAACGGATGTTGCAAATTTAGAGGTGAAAAATGCACAGCTTGAGCAAACGTTCAGCCAAAGCTTAACACTTTATTATCAGCGTATCCGTGCAATTTATGTCAGCGGCGAAACAAGCACAATAGCAATGCTTCTCACCTCACCCGATATTTCAACTCTTCTTACAAGATATGAAATGATTAAACGTGTGTCAAAGTGTGATAAGGAGCTTTTGCAGTCTGTTCAGTCGCAGGCAAGTGAGCTTTCAAAAACGAAACTTGAAATGCAGAATAAACAATCTACGCTTCAAAATGACCAAGTTGTGCTTAAAACAACACAGCAGAATTTGACGACTTCTATTTCAACTCTTGAAACTCAACAGCAGGATTATTCCCAAAAGCAGGACGCTTATCAAAGTCAAAAAAGTGAGTCGGACAAGCTTTTGAAACAGCTTGACGAGCAAAAGCAGACTTTCAGCGAATACAGAAATCAGGACCAGGCGGAGCTTAACGCAGTTAATGCAGAGATTGCAAAGGCGGCAGAAGCTTATAAAAAGAAGCTTGAGGCTGAAAAGAAAAAGACAACAACCACAAAGCCGACCGTAACCAAAAAGGACGAAAGCGAAAACGGCGGTGAAACTTCTACTACGAAGCATACGACAACTGAACAAGAAGATAACAGCGGCAGGCTTAGGATGACATATCCTGTTCCGAGCCAAACAAGAATTACGTGCGGTTATCACGGCTATGCGGGGCACACGGGGGCTGACTTCTCCTGTGCGGCAGATTCAAAAGTTGTTGCGGCTGAATCGGGAATTGTTATTATTTCAAAAGACTTGACCAATTCCGACGGAACGTACAGAAGCTACGGCAGATATATCGTAATTATGCATGATAAAACCGATTCTGCCGGAAATTATGTTTACACTTTGTATGCTCATAATAATTCAAGGCTTGTAAGCGCAGGGCAAAAGGTTAAAAAGGGACAGCAAATAGCTTGGAGCGGCTCGACGGGCAATTCAACAGGTCCGCATTGCCACTTTGAGGTAAGAACACCGAGCGCAAATTATGATGATTGTGTAAATCCAACCTTTTATTTACCGTGATAATGGTATATAATAGATATATATTTATTTTAAGGGAATGTGAAACGTGAATAAAAAAATATTATCATTAGCTTTGGCAGGTGTAATGCTTGTTTGCAATATGTCTGGCACAACGGCATTTGCCGCACAGACAACTACACAGGCTGTGCAACCGCAGGCGCAGACAACGGCGGCTCATAATGAAAATTCAACCTCCACAAGCGGCACAACAATGAGTGCCAAGGAGGCTGAAAAAAAGCTTAAAGAGCAGCAGGCAGAGCTTGAAAAAAATCTTGAAAAAACAGACGCTAAGCTTAAGGAGCTTGAAAAAAGTTCTAAGGTTACAGAGGAGTATATTGATACTCTTGACCAAAAAATCGGCTACATAAATGAGCAGCTTACTCTTCTTGAAAACAAAAATCAAAAAATTCAGGAAGAAAAAAAGGCGCTTGAAAAGAAGATTAAATCAAATCAAAAGCAGGTTGATGCTCTTCAGGCGGAAGTTGACAAGGCACAGGCTGAATATGATGCGCTTTACAGCGAATTTCAAACGGTTTATAATGCGTATTGCTTTAGGCTTAAGGCTATGTATATGAGCGGAAGCTGCAATATTTTCACTGCACTTTTGACTTGCAAGGATATTTCGAGCTTTTTGACAAGATATGAAATGATTAAAACCGTTTCAAAAAGCGATTCTGCTTTGCTTAAAGAGGTGAACTCCAAAATGGCGGAGGTTACCAATAAAAAGAACGGCCTTGCGGATAAAAAAGCGGCGTATGATAAGAAAAAGTCTGAGCTTGATTCTCAGAAAAAGCAGCTTTCATCAAAGCAAAAGAGTATTGAACAAAACAGTAATTCAATAGCAAATAAAAAGGCTTCTCTTGCAACCGACAGGGCTGAAAGTGATAAACTTTTGGCTGAACTTACGGCGCAGAATAAGCAGTATACCGAGTTTAGAAATGAGGACAGCTCTTTAATTGAACAGGTCGAAAATGAAATTCAGGCTGTCATTTCAGGTGTTAAGCCGCCGGAAGAGGCAACAACTGCTGTTGCAGGCAAAAATTCATCTAAAATTGACAAGATTGACCAAAAAGGCAGTGATGTTTATTCAAAAAGCAACGCCGTTTTGAATATGACGTATCCCGTTCCCGGTCATCACGGTATATCGGCAGGATTTCCGAATTATTCATCGGGCAAGTATCACGGCGGTATTGATTTTCCTTGCTCAACAGGTTCAAAGGTTGTTGCGGCGCAAAAAGGTATTGTTATCACCGTTAAAAGGCTTAATTACAGCTACGGCTACTATGTTATGATTTATCACGGAACGGACGCTCAGGGCAGAAGTGTTGTTACCCTTTATGCTCATAATTCAAGAATACTTGTATCTCCCGGTCAAACGGTTAAAAAAGGCGAAGCTATTGCAAAGAGCGGCTCAACAGGCAATTCAACAGGTCCTCACAGTCATTTTGAGGTTCGACTTAACGGTTCACGTGTAAACCCTAAAAATTATTTAAGCTAATGAATAAGATTAATTATCAAAAAGAATTAGACAAAATAATAGAGCAAAATGTAAGAGAGGACCGAGTGCCCTCTCTTTTGCTACATAGCTGTTGTGCTCCTTGTTCAAGCTATACTATTGAATATTTGTCGCAGTATTTTAAAATAACTGTTTTATACTATAATCCAAATATTTCTCCAAAATCGGAATATGAAAAGCGCAAAAGCGAACAGCTTAGGCTTATTGACGAGATGAAAACAAAATATCCCGTATCTTTTATTGACTGCGATTATGATTATGATGAATTTTTGAATATTGCAAAAGGATATGAAGCTTGCAAGGAGGGCGGTGAGCGTTGCTTTAGGTGCTACCGCTTAAGGCTTGAAAGAACGGCAATTCTTGCTAAGAATAACGCTTTCGACTTTTTTTGCACCACTCTTTCAATCAGCCCGCTTAAAAATTCACAAAAGATTAATGAGATAGGCTTTGAACTTGAAAAAAAATACGGCATTAAATGGCTGCCGTCAGATTTTAAGAAAAAAGAGGGCTACAAGCGCTCAATTGTGCTTTCCAAGGAATATAATCTTTATCGCCAAAATTTTTGCGGCTGTGCATTTTCTAAGGCGGAAAGTATTGAAAATAAAGAGTGAATTAATTATAATAAACACATTAATAAATGATTTTTTGGAGTAGATATGAATAAACCTCTTGCAGACCGTATCCGTCCTACTGAACTTGACGATGTTGTCGGTCAAAGGCACTTGCTTGAAAAGGGTAAGGCACTCAGAAGCCTTATTGATTCGGGCGATATTCCAAATTTAATATTTTACGGACCGAGCGGAGTAGGTAAAACTACGGTTGCTTCTATTATCGCAAGTAAAACAAACAGAAGCTTACGCAGATTAAATGGTACTACCGCTTCGACTCAGGATATCAAGGATATTGTCAGCGAACTTGATACTTTTTCTGCGCCTAACGGAATTTTGCTTTATCTTGATGAAATTCAGTATTTTAATAAAAGGCAACAGCAATCGCTTCTTGAATTTATCGAAAACGGAAAGATAACGCTTATTGCGTCTACTACGGAAAATCCGTATTTTTACATTTATCCCGCTATTCTTTCCCGTTCAACCGTGTTTGAATTTAAGGCGGTTGAAAGCGAGGATATTATCCCTGCCGTAAAACGTGGATTTAATATTTTAAGCGAAGAATATCAGGTTGAACTTGACATTGACGAAGAAGTGTTAAAGCGCATTTCAATCGGTTGCGGCGGTGATGTGAGAAAGTCGCTCAACAGCGTTGAAAATTGCTTTTTTGCAACACCTACCGTTGACGGTAAAAAGCATATTGAACTTGACCTTGCAAAGCAGCTTGTTCAAAAAAGTGCAGTTCATTATGATAAAGAGGGCGACGAGCATTACGATATAGTTTCCGCTTATCAAAAGAGTATGCGTGGTTCAGACCCCGACGCTGCGCTTCACTATCTTGCAAGGCTTCTTGAAGCCGGGGATTTGCCGTCGGCTTGCAGACGTCTTATGGTTTGTGCCTGCGAAGATGTCGGGCTTGCTTATCCGCAGATTATCCCGATAGTTAAATCGGCGGTTGATATTGCAATGGCAGTCGGTATGCCTGAGGCTCGTATACCGCTTGCCGATGCTGTTATTCTTGTTGCGACAGCGCCTAAGAGTAATTCGGGCTATGCGGCTATAAATAAAGCGATGGCTGACGTTAAAAACGGTAATTACGGTCCTATTCCACGTCAACTTCAAAACAAGCATTATGACGGTGAGGATGCAGAAGTTAAGGGGCAGTTTTATATCTATCCCCATGACTATCCGAATCATTGGACTTATCAGCAATATTTGCCGGATAAGATTAAAAATAAAAAATATTACGAATTTGGCTCTAATAAAAATGAACAGGCGTTCAAATCTTATTGGGATAAGGTAAAAAATAAAAAATGACGAAAAAGCAGAGAGTATTAAACGTTATAGAACTACTAAAAAAAGAATATCCAAACGCAATTTGCTCTCTTAATTCGTCAAATGCGTTTGAACTTTTGGTTGCTGTCAGGCTGTCAGCTCAGTGTACGGACGCAAGGGTTAATCTGGTAACGCCGGCGCTTTTTGAAAGGTATAAAACGCTTGACGATTATGCAAATGCCGATGTTAATGACATTGAAAATTATATTAAGTCCTGCGGTTTTTATAAAAATAAGGCAACGTCAATTATCGGTATGGCAAAGATGATACGAGATGATTTTGACGGCAGAGTACCCGATAATATTGATGATTTAATCAAACTTCCCGGTGTCGGCAGAAAGACGGCTAATTTGATAGTAGGCGATGTCTACGGCAAGGAAAGCATTGTTGTTGACACTCATATGATTAGAATTTCAAATCGTTTGGGGCTTGTTGATACAAAGGACCCAAAGAAGATAGAATTTGAACTGAAAAAGCTTGTTCCAAGTGATGAAGGCTCTGATTTTTGCCACAGAATAGTTCTTTTCGGTCGTGATACCTGTTCGGCAAGAAAGCCGCTTTGTCCTTCTTGCCCGTTGGCAGATTATTGTAAAAAAGTAGGAGTAAAAGCTAAATGAATTCAAATATTATACTTATCGGAATGCCCGGCAGCGGAAAATCTACCTGCGGTGTTGTTTCGGCAAAAATGTTACTTAAAAATTTTTATGACACCGATTTGCTTATTCAAAATCTTGAGGGGAAAAGTCTGCAGGAAATTATAGATAAAAACGGTGTTGAATATTTTGCAAAGGCTGAGGAAAGGGCTATTTTGTCCTTGGATATTAAGGGCACCGTTATTGCGACGGGCGGCTCGGTGGTTTATTCCGATAAGGCGATGGAGCATTTAAAAAGCCTCGGCAAAATTATTTATCTTCATTTAAGCTATGAGGATATGTGCAAAAGAATAAGCAATCTTGAAACTCGTGGCATAGTTCTTCAAAACGGCGAAACGCTTGAGGATATGTATAACGAGAGGCTTCCGCTTTATAATAAATGGGCACAGGCGGTAATCAATTGCGGTCAAAATACGGTTGAGCAAACGGCAAGGGCAATTGTAAGAGCGAGCAAGTGACAAATAAGGCATTATCATTTTTTTATAATTTGTGCAATTTGAATACTTGAACATATTATAAAAAAGTGATATTATAGTAAAAATATTTTTATATATTTAAGAATATAATTTAATACTTGTAAACGGAGGGAATTTTAATGAGCGAATACGGCGCAAAATTTGTAAAAGAGGGCTTGACCTTTGATGACGTGCTTCTCATTCCGGCTGAGAGTGATGTAACACCTGACAAGGTAGACCTCAAAACTAAGCTTACAAAGGATATTACACTTAATATTCCTGTTATGACTGCTGCAATGGATACCGTTACGGAATCAAGAATGGCAATTGCCATTGCGAGAGAGGGCGGCATCGGCGTTATTCATAAGAATATGACTATTGAGGAGCAGGCTGACGAGGTTGATAAGGTAAAAAGAAGCGAAAACGGTGTTATTACCAATCCTTTCTTCCTTTCACCAAACCATCTTGCAAGCGATGCTGAGGAGCTTATGAATAAGTATCGTATCAGCGGCGTGCCTATCTGTGAAGAAGACGGCACTCTTGTAGGCATTCTCACTAACCGTGATATGCGCTTTATGACAGATTTTAACGTTAAAATTTCCGAAGTTATGACCCCGAAGTCACAACTTGTTACAGCACCAAAGGGTACTACTCTTGAAGAGGCTAAAAAAGTTCTTATGGGCTCAAAGGTTGAAAAGCTTCCTCTTATTGATGAAAACGGCAAGCTTTCGGGTCTTGTTACAATTAAAGATATTGAAAAAAGTGTTAAGTATCCAAACACTGCAAGGGATAAGGACGGCAGGCTTCTTTGCGCAGCCGCTTTGGGTGTAACAGATGATGTTCTTGTTCGTGCAAAGGCTCTTGCCGATGCAGGTGTTGACGCATTCGTTCTTGACTCTGCTCACGGTCACAGCCACAATATTATGAAGAGTGTTGAAATAGTTAAGAATGCTTTTCCTCAAATTTCTCTTATTGCAGGTAATGTTGCTACCGCAGATGCAACAGAAGCACTTATTAAAGCAGGTGCAGACGCAGTTAAGGTCGGTATCGGCCCCGGCTCAATCTGTACTACCCGTGTTGTTGCAGGTATCGGTGTTCCGCAAATTACCGCTATTTACGATTCTGCCGAGCGTGCAGATAAGTACGGCGTTCCTGTTATTGCAGACGGTGGTATTAAGTACAGCGGTGAAATCGTTAAGGCTATTGCAGCAGGCGGCTCTTGCGTAATGATGGGCTCGCTTGTTGCCGGATGTGAGGAATCACCGGGCGAAACTGAAATTTATCAGGGTAGGCAGTTTAAGGTTTATCGTGGTATGGGCTCACTCGGCGCTATGAACCACGGCAGTGCAGACAGATATTTCCAAAAGGGTTCAAAGAAATTTGTTCCTGAAGGTGTTGAGGGTCGTGTGCCTTATAAGGGAGCTTTGGGCGATACGATTTATCAGATGATGGGCGGCCTTCGTTCAGGTATGGGTTACTGCGGTTGTCATACTATTGAGGAGCTTAGAAATAACGCTAAGTTTATCAAGATTACAAGCGCAGGTCTTATTGAATCTCACCCTCATGATATTTCTATCACTAAGGAAGCGCCTAACTACTCAGGCTCAATCAGATAATTAAATCTATTAACTTTACGGGCGGATTTCGGCATTTTTGCTTTTCCGCCCATACTGTTTTATATCAATTTTAAGCAGGTAATCATATGGCTAAAAAAATCTCTAAATGGAAGAAGTTTAAAAGATTTTTAAAACGAAATATGACACCCACTTGGGCAAGGCATTTTTCCTATCAGGTTTTTGCTCTTCTTACAAGTGTTGCAATGATAGTCGGTGTGGCCGATTATGCTGTCACCAAGTCTTATGACGAAAGGAAGCTTTCTTTTATGGATGATTTTACTATTACTGCGCACACGGGCGCTTATGATACCGAAATGAATACTTTAGAGGCAGTCAAAGCGGCTATTAAGAATAATGCTGAGATTATTGAACTTGATATTCGCCAGCGCCCCAATAAAACGCTTGTTATGAGCCATGATATAGTTGTAACAAATAATGACGGCGCACCGCTTGAGGATGCCCTTGCGCTTATTAAGGACACACCCGATATGCAGATTAATTTTGATATCAAGGAAACACGTGTTCTTAATTCTCTTCATGCGCTTTTGGTTGATTATAATTTGCTTGACCGTTCGTTCTTGACCGGAATTGAGGTTATTAACGTAAAGGCGGTTAAGGATTCTAATTGCGCAAATATGGATTATTATCTTAATTATAAGCCGTCAAAATTCAAGGCTTTTTCCGATGATTACAGGCAAAAAATTATTAAGCTTTTGGAAGATACGGGCGCAATCGGCATTAACTGTAACTATAAATTTGCCGGCTCTCAGCTTTCAAATCTTCTTCATAAAAAGGGATATAAACTTTCTGTTTGGACTGTTGATACCGAGCGTAACGCAAAAAAAATGCTTGTCATTAAGCCTGATAATATTACGACCAAAGACCCCGAAATGATTAAGAAAGTTATAGCCGATTGGGGCAAATAATTTTTTTCAAAAAAAGCAAAAAAGGTCTTGACTATTGTTCTGACTTATGATATAGTAATTAGGCGTTGGAGATACGCTGGTGTAGCTCAGTTGGTAGAGCAGCTGATTTGTAATCAGCAGGTCAGGGGTTCGAGTCCGTTCACCAGCTCCAATATGGAAGAGTTCCCGAGCGGCCAAAGGGAACAGACTGTAAATCTGTCGCTATTCAGCTTCGGTGGTTCGAATCCACCCTCTTCCACCAAATAAAAACCAATCACTTTTGTGATTGGTTTTTATTTTTTGTATAAACAAAGTGGATTCGAACCACTAATGGGAGCGAACGCCGAAGCTTGCGAGGCAAGGAGCGACAGAGAAACAGTCCGGTGGACTGTTTCGACATTAGTCCAAAGGTGCAAAGCACCTGCGATAAAATCCACCCTCTTCCACCACGTCGTCACAAGCTATATATCGCTTGTGGCGATTTTTTTATACCATTTTTAAAAATCACCACGGCACTCATGCCGCTGCTCCTCCTTTTCCCAAAATTAAATAAACCTTTTTGTCTGCTTAAAAAGGGAGGCTTTTTTCTGTTTTTTCGCAATTTTGTCCATAAACATTGTTAAAAAATAAACAATCTTGTGTATATTGCCAAAATGGTAATAAAATCTTGCATTATAAGTCAAAATAATATATAATTATTATCGGTTAAAAATATTTATAATCATAATTAATATATGAGAGGTAAAAACAATGGACGCATTAAACAAAAAAACTATTGAAGACATTGATGTAAAAGGCAAAAAAGTTCTTGCTCGTTGCGACTTTAACGTTCCACTTAAAGACGGCGAAATCACTAATGACAAGAGAATTGTTGCCGCTCTTCCTACTATCAAGTATTTGATGGAGCACGGTGCAAAGGTTATACTTTGCTCACACCTCGGCAGACCTAAGGGAGAATATAAGCCTGAATTCAGCCTTGCTCCCGTTGCAAAAAGACTTTCGGAGTATCTCGGTGTTGAGGTTAAGCTTGCCGAAGATGCTGAGGTTGTAGGCCCTAATGCCAAGGCTATGGCAGCCGAGCTTAAGGACGGCGAGGTTATGCTCCTTGAAAACGTTAGATACAGAGCAGAAGAAACAAAGAACGAGGATAATTTCTCTAAGGAACTTGCTTCTCTTGCTGATATTTTCGTAAACGACGCATTCGGTACTGCTCATAGAGCACATTGTTCAACAACAGGTGTTGCTGCTTATTTACCTGCTGTTTGCGGTTACCTTATCCAAAAGGAAATTAAGTTTATGGGCGGCGCTCTCGCTAATCCAAAGAGACCTCTTGTTGCAATTCTCGGCGGTGCTAAGGTTTCAGATAAGATTGGTGTAATTGAAAACCTTATTGATAAGTGTGACACAATCATTATCGGCGGCGGTATGGCTTATACCTTTATGAAGTATCTCGGCCATAACATCGGTACTTCTCTTCTTGAGGCTGACTGGGTTGAAAAAGCAGGCGAAATGATGAAGAAGGCTGAGGATAAGGGCGTTAAGTTCCTTATTCCTGTTGATAACAAGGTTGGTAAGGAATATGACGAGCATACAGAGGCTAAGGTAGTAAGCAGTGACGATATTCCTGACGGCTGGATGGGCCTTGATATCGGCCCTAAGACTCAGGAAGTTTTTGCAAACGCTATTAAGGGCGCAGGCACAGTAATTTGGAACGGTCCTATGGGCGTTTCAGAATGGGATAACTTTGCAGCAGGCACAATCAGCGTTGCTAAGGCAGTTGCTGATTCAGGCGCTATTTCAATCATCGGCGGCGGTGACTCTGTTGCAGCTGTAACAAAGCTTGGCTTTGCAGACAAGATGAGCCACATTTCAACCGGCGGCGGTGCATCACTTGAATTCCTTGAGGGTAAAGACCTTCCGGGTATCTGCGCACTCCAAGACAAATAATTTTGAATTTAGCAAATAAGCAGGCATAACCGTGCCCGTATTTATCAATAATCGTAGGGGCGACCATTGGTCGCCTTATACCAAAAATATTTTAAAGAGGTAACTATTATGAATAAGACTCTTCGTAAGGCAATTATTGCCGGTAACTGGAAAATGAACAATACTCCTGCACAGACAACTGCTCTCATCAATGAGATGAAGCCGCTTGTTGCCGATGCTGATTGCGAGGTTGTTCTTTGCGTTCCTTTCGTAGATGTTCCTGCCGCAGTTGAAGCTGCTAAAGGCTCTAATATTAAAATCGGTGCAGAGAATGTTCACTTTAAGGACAGCGGTGCTTTCACAGGGGAGGTTTCAGCTGATATGCTCGTTGAGCTTGGCGTTGAATACGTTGTAATCGGTCACAGCGAGAGAAGAACATATTTCGGCGAAACAGACCAAACAGTAAATCTCAGAACTCTTAAGGCTCTTGAAAAAGGCTTGAAGCCAATCATCTGCGTTGGTGAAACTCTTGAGCAGAGAGAGCTTGGTTATACAGAAACACTTCTTAAGTATCAAACAAAGATGGCACTTACAAATGTAACAGCTGACCAGCTTAAGAATGTTGTAATCGCTTACGAGCCAATCTGGGCAATCGGTACAGGCAAGACTGCTACTGCTGACCAGGCTGACGAGGGTAACGGATATGTTCGTGCAGCTATTGCAGAGGCTTACGGTGCTGATGTTGCAGAAACAGTAACAATTCAGTACGGCGGCTCAATGAACGCTAAGAATGCTGATGAGCTTACTTCAAAAGTAAACGTTGACGGCGGACTTATCGGCGGCGCTTCACTTAAGGCTGAGGACTTCTCAATTATCGTTAAGGCTGCAAGCAAATAATTAAACAAATTTGGGGTGGGTGTGTTTCGGCATACCCACTTTTTGTGAAAAACAATATGGAGGAATAATAATGAAAAAACCTGTTGTATTATGTATAATGGACGGTTACGGCAAGAATGACAGCGATTACGGCAATGCAATCGCTATGGCAAAAAAGCCTAACCTTGATAAGCTTATGGCTGAATATCCAATGACTTATATCGGAGCAAGCGGACTTGATGTAGGTCTTCCTGACGGCCAGATGGGTAACTCTGAAGTAGGCCATACAAATATCGGTGCCGGCAGAGTTGTATATCAGCCGCTCACAAGAATTACAAAGGCATTTGAGGACGGCGACGCTGAAAAAAATCCTGCTCTTAAGGGCGCTATGGATAATGCTAAGGGCAAGGCTCTTCACCTTATCGGTCTTGTTTCACCTGGTGGTGTTCATTCTCATTCGGAGCATCTTTATCATCTTCTTCAAATGGCTAAAAATAACGGTGTAAAGAATGTTTACGTTCACGCTCTTCTTGACGGCCGTGACGTTCCGCCTGCATCTGCCGTTGAATATCTCAATGAACTTGAGGATAAAATGAAGGAAATCGGCGTAGGTAAAATCGCTTCCGTAATGGGCAGATTTTACGCTATGGACCGTGACAATATTTGGGACAGAGTTGAAAAGGCTTATGCCGCTATCGTTTATGGCGAGGGCATTCAGGCTGACAATGCAGTTGAGGCGGTTAAGGCTTCTTATGAAACTGTTGACGAGGACGGCAAGCACCTTACGGATGAATTTGTGCTTCCTACCGTTATCGGTGGCAGCGAGGGCAGAGTTAAGGCTGACGACAGCGTTATCTTCTTTAACTTCCGCCCTGACCGTGCAAGAGAGATTACACGTACATTTGTTGACCCTGATTTTGACGGCTTTGAGAGAAAGAACGGCTTTTTCAAGCTTTACTATGTATGTATGACTCAGTATGATGCCGAGATGCCAAACGTTGAGGTGGCATTTGGCCCTGAAACTCTTGTTAATACCTTTGGTGAATATATTTCAAAGCACGGTATGACTCAGCTTCGTATTGCCGAAACTCAAAAGTATGCTCACGTAACTTTCTTCTTCAACGGCGGCGAGGAAAAGCAGTATGAGGGTGAGGACAGAATCCTTGTTGCTTCTCCTAAGATTTCCACTTTTGACCTTATGCCTGAAATGAGCGCTCCTGAGGTATCTGAAAAGCTTAATGCGGCAGTAAGAAGCGGCAAATATGACGCTATTATCGTAAACTTTGCTAACTGCGATATGGTTGGCCATACAGGTATTATCCCGGCGGCAATCAAGGCTGTTGAAACTGTTGACGCTTGTGTTGGCTCACTTGCAAAGGCTGTTATAGAAATGAACGGCAATCTCTTTATCACTGCCGACCACGGCAATGCTGATAAGATGCTTGACGAAAACGGCGAGCCGTTCACAGCTCACACAACTAACCCTGTTCCGTTTGTTGCAGTAAACTGCGGCGAGGGCGTTGAACTTCGTGACGGCGGCAAGCTTTGCGATATCGCTCCTACAATGCTTCAAATGCTCGGACTTGACAAGCCTGCTGAAATGACAGGTGTATCACTTATTAAATAAGTAAATACAATAATAAAAGGATTAGATATTCGTATTAATTTACGCATATCTAATCCTTATTTTTTATCTTATATTTATGTTTATATTGTTATATTGTCGGTTTTACTCTGTATACTACAGTCGAATGTTTAGGAATTGTTGCATTAATGGTTGTTCCTGTTGTGCGTTCATCTGTCCATAAATCGTGAAGCTCATAACCCGACGGAGACTCCTCAATGCCTAAGTATGGGTCCTTAGTAAGGTCATCAAGCTTGAAGTTGACACTTTTTGTGGAAGAAGCAGTATTGAATAAACAAAGCGCAACATCGCCGTTTGAAAGCGGACGGGCAATAATGTCAATACCACTTTCCTTTTTAATTCTCTTTGCGCTCTTGCCGAGTGAATCCTGGTCAACTGCAATCATATGTTTGTTAGTAACAATTTTAAGCGTTTCATTATCCTTATCGGGCATACCGTTTGATACAAAGCTTCTGATATCGTTGCCAAGCATAAGCGGAGCGGCAAGCATACACCAAAGCGAGAAATGCGCTCTGTTTTCGTTATCGTCAAGCTTTCCGTTGCCGACCTCAAGCATATCAGGGTCGTTCCAATGGCCCGGTCCTGAGTGCTTATAAAGCTTCAAGGTGCGGTTATATATCATAGTTATGCTTCTCCAATTGGGAGCTATATCGGGCGTTGTGCGCCACATTGAGCCTGCTTTAGCACCCCAAAGATAAGGGCGAGCCATGCCCCATTCGCAAATGGAATATGTGATTGGTTTTTCTTCTGAATGTGTAACCTTAGCCCACATTGAGCTTGCTTCCTTAAGAGCGTTACCCATACGCTTATACTGAATATATGACGAGTCAATCGCAGTTGCTACAGGGTTTTTGATTGTCATATTGTTGGCGCCCTCTTTAAGCTCAACAATAATTTGTTGCCTGCCTAAAGGACTAAAGCCCTTAGTTTCAGGGAAGAAAATTTCATACATTTTTCCGTTAATATGAATTTGCATATACTGCTTCTTTTTAGCCATTGACTTGTGAAAAACAAAGGTTAATACATATTCGCCCTTTTCGTCTGCGTCAAAATTAAAACTTGCAGAGCCTGAGCCGTGGCTGATAAATCCGATTGCTTTTTTGCTTGGCACGTCAGACATTTTGATAATCTTTGCTCTGCCGGTAAACTCTGCGTCTTCCGGCCTTAAATCAATTTCAAAAGCGCTTTTTGGCTTGGTAATTACAATATGCTCAATTGCAGGGCAGTCACCGCTGATTCTGTCATGATGGCAAAAATCGTATTTGAAAAATTCACAGCCCCAAGACGCAATTGTTTTAGCGTCAAGCCTTTCGTTGCCGAGGGAGGCAGGGAGGTCCTCACAGGTGAGAGTACCGTTAGAAGAATAAAGACCAACCTTTAAGCCGAGTGCGTTAATATCCTTAATAAGCTTAGGGATACCACGGCTGAATGTGCCGAGATCGCCCTGAAGCTTTCCGTCACTGTCACGAAGGGAGCTTTGCCAGCAATCGTCAAGGTTAATAAATTCATATCCTGCATTTGCAAGTCCGCTGTCTTTCATAGCGTGGGCAGTTTGCATAATAATATCCTGGTCAATATTGTTCCTAAAGGTATTCCAGCTTGACCAGCCCATTGGCGGAGTTTGAGCAACCTTATTTTCAGAATATTCTTCGTCCTCGCTTATATCAATTGTAAGCTTAGTCGGGATAAATATTTTTTTCAAGGCGCAAAGCGGGCACTTGCCGTTTGCTTTCATATTTAAAAACCAAGAAATGAACACAACAATCAATACTGCCAAAACGGCAACTAAAACTATAGCAAGATATTTCATTATAAACCAATCTCCTTAAAAAGCTCCAACTCCTTTTGAGCCAAAGCCTGCGTATTTTCATCATCAAGTGAATTTACTGCATTTAACGTAAATTCTTTTCTGTTTTTAAAATTATAAATTATTCGATAAATCCAAGCATATAAAATAAGCCAAGGTCTTCCGTCGATAAATTTGATATAATCAATTTCTTTAAGCTTTTTGTAAGGCGGAAATAGAAGCCTGAGTTTCGCCATAAAGGGCGAATATTTTTTCCCTTCTTCAAGCTCTCTCCTTGCAACGGTAACGCCCTTGTTTTCATTCTCATTGCCGAATGCACCGCAGTCGCAAAGGTATTTTTCAACATTTTTCGTATCAATTGCGTAATCATAACCTTCGCCGAAAAAGTTGTGGCAAACGGTCAAAACGGTTTTACCGAATTTTTCAAGTTTAACTGCGCTTAAATATTCAAACACCTTTTGAATATCAATATTTGCAGTTTTTAGCATTACGGCTAAATCAAGTATAAGCTTAATTCCTGCTCCGTAGAATTTGAAATGGTGCGCCATGTGGGCAATCAAATATGCAAAATGAAAGCTGTCGTCAAATTTTCCGTCAAAGCCGTCAAATTTTGCATAATCAAAAGCGCTGCAAAACGGCTCTGTATCATAACAGCTTATAAGCTTTGTGTGTACCTCAAGCAGAACACCGTTTTTGACATAGTTATAAACCGGCCCGTTTTCCTTAACACAGTCAAAACCGTTAGATATAAGCAATTTTTTAATCTTGTCCCTGTCCTCAGCCTTGATTAGAACGTCTATGTCGCCCATAGCACGGCTTTCAGGCACGGGGTAGTATTCTCTGAGTGTTGCGCCTTTAAACGTGATATACGGGCACTGAGCCGACGCAAAAAGCGTTTTAACATCTTCCAGTATATTAATCTGAGCGTTTGAAAGGAAAATTAAATCAAAAAATTTATTTTCAAGCGCATTTAAGAAGTTTTCGGGCAAATCGCTTTTATTCTTTGCATTTAAAAGTGCACAGTGCAATACACCTAAAAGGTTATGCCCCTTTGCATATAAAAATAATTTTTTATAATTAACGTCTGTATCGAAAATAAATTTGTCGCCGTTTAAATAGTGGCGGCAAAGGTCAATTAAAACCTCATATTCCTTATCCATATCAGTTGAAAACTGCGTTGCCGACAACAAGACTTAAAACAGTCATAATAAGTCCGGCAATAAATACACCGAGCGAAATTACAAAAAAGCTCTTTTTCCTATCAAGATGGAGAAGAGATGCAAGAAGTGCACCTGTCCAGCCGCCTGTACCCGGAAGCGGTATGGCAACGAAAATCAAAAGCCCCCAAATTCCGTATTTATCAATTTTATCTCGCTTTTTAAGCGTTTTGTCCTCAAGCCAATAAACAAACTTGTTTATTCCGGGAACTTTTTTTAATAAATCGAAAATCCAATTGATTAATAAAAGTATGAACGGTATAGGTAAAATGTTACCTAAAAAGCTGATAATAAATCCTACAAAAGGATTCATTTGCAAAAGCACAATGGCTGTAAACATTCCGAGCCTGCATTCCAAGATAGGGCAGACTGAAATAATAAACACAACAAGCCAATCGGGTATTCCGTGCGCTGTTAAAAACTCTTGTAAGTTTCTGCAAAATTCCTGTACCATATATCAGTTCTCCTTTTTGTCGGTTGTTATATTTTGCTTTTTATCTGCATTTGATTGCGACTCGTTATTTTTGTTTTGAGCATTAACGTTATTGTTTGCTGCATTTTGAAGTCGCTTTTTTTCCTGACTTCTTTTTCTCTTTTTTATTATTTTTTGGCGCACAATTTCCTCTTTGTGCTTTTCATAATAGCGTTGAGCCCTGATTTTGTTTTGCTGTTCAATCCATTTTTGGCGCCTGTATTCGGCTATTCTTTCCTTGCGCTCTTGCTCTTTAAGTTCGATTTCTCTGTCAATAGCTTGCGCAGTGGGAGTGTTTTTATTTACAATAAGCTTTTGCTTAATGAGAAAATCAACGGCTTCCCTCAGTATTTTTTTATCATTTTCAAATGAGAGGTGACCCATAGCCTGGTCATACGCAAGCCATCTGTAATCGTCAATTTCCTCCTCTTGCATTGTTGTTTTTAAATCGTCTGTCGTTGCAACGAATATAGAAACTTTTTTGTCAACATTGTTGCGAAGCGTATATTTTGATATACCCTCGTAGCCAAGATGAATTTTAATGTGAAGCCCCGTTTCTTCAAGAACTTCTCTTCTTGCTGCGTCGTATTTTGTTTCACCCATTTCGAGGTGACCTTTAGGAAAGCCCCAGTTCGCCGAGCGCTTATTTTTTATAAGCAAAAAGCGAAGCTTGCCTTTAATACTCCTGTATACTACTGCGCCTGCGCTTGATTCGTAGTAGCAGACAAGTTCATATTCAGGAAAATCGTTTTTAACATCAATGTATTGATAAATGTCTTGATTAATGTAGCGTGAACTTCTTGACGCCATAATCCAAATAGTTTTTAAATCCGTGTTCTCCGGGTCTTTAGGAACGAGTGCCGCTATAATTCGTCCGTCGAAATTGCAAACCGTGTGAGTCACTCCCATAACAAAAGCGTAACGGTTTTTGTATCCCTTGATTTGAACTAAGTTTAAAGGATATACATAACCGTTCTCATCGACAGAATTAATAGTTTTAACAACTCTTCCTTGGGCTGTTTTGCCGAGAAACATAACATCACCACCAAGTAAAAGATATAATTCGTATTTATTATATCTTATTTTATATTGTAATACAAGAATTTTATTATAAAAACGTGAAAAATGATATTTAATATAAAGCAAAACGGACAACTCCGAAGAGTTGCCCGTTTTTATTTTTTATTCGGTTTGCAGATTTAGGTTTATGACATTGTCTGAAGTAAATCAACAAGTGAAGCAATAACCGTATCGGTATCACCCTTAAGAACAGGAAGTACCTGGTCTACAACACCTGAAACTGTTTCGTTGCCGCCAACAAGACCTGTTACAAGTGAACTGATCTTCTTGAAGTTGTCGCCTGCGTTTACAGTTTCGATTAAGTAGCTGAGAACTGCGATGAGAGTTTCTGAAGAGTTACCCTTAACGTAAATTCTTGTGCCGTAGGTAGCAGCCTGTGATGCGTCGGTAATTACCTTACCGTGGCTTGCAAGCTGTAACCAATTAATGTCGTTAAGCTTAATTCCAAGCGGTGTGCCCTTAATCTTAATCATTCCAAGAACGTTATTAAGAAGAGGAACAATAGCGTCAGCGCCGAGGAGCGGCTTAAGTGTTGCGTTAATATCATAGATATCAAGCTTGAAGTTTGATACGCCAATCTTGCCGAGGAGAGAGTTAAGGTCAACCTTAAGTGCCTTAAGAAGGGCAGGTAAGAGAGTGTTGAGGTCAACTACAGGCTTGACAGCGTCTATAAGTGCAGAGATAGGAGTGAGGAGATTGTCAAGAATCTGGCAAAGTCCGTTATTACCGATGAAGAGTGCAAGGTTTGGAAGCATTTCAAATAATGTTTCGAGAGGAGCATTGAGAATATCCTCAACCTTATCCCAGATAGGATTGATAATGTCAAGAAGAACATTATCATAAGCTTTCTTCATATCTTCTCTGTACTGATACTGAGTCTTAACGTTATACATTGAGAATGCTTCCATAAGAGGAACGATTGATGATGTATAACCGTTAGAACCAGGGATTCTTACGATATCGAAAAGACCGAGGTATGCGTCATTAAGAAGTACATCAAGTACGCCGAATACAGGACGAAGAACTGCAACGAGTGCATGGAAGAATGAATCTCTGTCCTTAACGCCCCACTTAAGAGCTGATGTATTAACCTTTGACCAAGAACCAGCCTTAGCGATTACGCTTGCATTAGCTGCATAAGTTTTGCCGTAAGTTTCGTCTGTAAGGAGCTTAGCAACATTGCTTGTTGAGAAGTCGATACCTGTTTGTGCAAGGAGGGAAACGAGTGAGCCGTCGCCAACCTTAACCTTTTCAACTGCACCGTAAAGACCGGTGAGAAGTGAGTTAACAATGTCATCCTTGAAGAGGAGGCCGCCGATTAAGTTGTTAAGACCGCCTTTAACTAAACTGCCAACAAGGCCGTCAAGCATAGGAGGAAGATTCTTAAGGAAGTCAACGTCTACGCCCTTAGGATATGAGAAGTCGAATGAGCCTGTCTTATATGCGGTGTAATCCCAGAATGCATTAGTAGGTTCGCCTGTTAAGAAGTAGAATACTGCACGAACGATATCATCTTTTTCAGCCATGCTGATTGTAGTGAATACACTTGAGATGATTGACTTGAGCATACTGTTCTTCTTAATAGCACCAATTGAAGAAACAAGTGATTTGATTGGTTTAGCGTTCTTAATAAGAGTGTCTGCCACATAGCGGAGAACTGCAACGAGAACCTCGCCCTTGTCAGCAACAACTTCCTTATTGGTGAACTTGCCTTCGGCATTCTTAGCATGTGACTTAGAGGTTACAACCTTGCCGTGAGCAGCGATTGTTGACCACTTGAAATCAGGAAGCTTGATGCCTGTTTTCTTAAGTAAGCTGTTAATAAGCGGAACAACGATGTCCTGAATGTTGCAAGACTTGAGGTCTGCAAGCTTAATGTTAAGCTTAACGCCCCTAACCTTAAGCAAGCTTGTTAAATACTTGCCGAGGTCCTTGCCAAGAACCGCTGAAATAATCTTATCAACGTCTAAACCTGCTGACTTAGCAGTTTTAACAATGTTTGTAATCGGAGCAAGGAGATTATCAAGAAGCTGGCCGATACCGTTGTTATCAATGAAGTATGCAAGGTTAGGAAGAACTGATGTAATTGTTTCAAATGGCTTGTCGAGAACTTGGTCAACAAAGCTCATAAGAGGATTAAGAACATCAAGAAGTACGTTATCCTTAGCCTTCTTGCAATCCTTCTGATACTGTGCAAATGTCTTAATCTTGCTGTTGCTTACCTGAAGAACATCAAGAAGAGGAATGATTGCACCTTCATAGCCGTTAATGCCGTTTACGCCGACATTGAGTGCGTTAAGGTCAAGCTTAATTGTTGAAAGCTTAGAATCGGCATTCATTGAATCCTTAGCTGTAAGAGTAAGAACACCTTTCTTAAGCTCATAGGTAAGAGCAATCTTGCTTGCTACCTTGCCGTCGCTTCCCTTAATATCAAGAGATGTTGAAGCCTTTGCAATTGTGATGTTGCTAAGATCAATCTTTCCTTCATTAAGGAATACGTTGAGAACACTGTTGAGAGGACGAAGAATTGCAACGAGTGCATGTACGAAGCCCTGCTCAGCCTTTGCGGAGCCATCCTTGAAGCCCCAGTTGATTGTTTTAACTTTCTTCCAGCTCTTAACCTTCTTGAGGGTTTTAGCTGCTGAAGAATAAGTTTTACCATAGCTCTTATCCATAAGTAAGCCTGCAACGCCCTTAGGTGAAACAGTAATGCCTGCCATATTGAGATAAGGTGAAATAGTCTTTTTGTCAAGTGCACCATAAAGTGCCTTAGCAAGTGAAGTGAGGTTAGCGTTTGTAAATACCAAACCGCTTACAACACCCTTAAGATTTGATGCGTCAACTACGCCAAAGTTAGTGAGAAGAGCCATAACTGCGTCAACTGCACTGTCAAGCTGGGTGATAGCAGATTCAGCATCATAAGAAGAAATACCGTCAGGGTACTTGAACTTTAATGAAGTTCCCTTGTATTTGCTGTAAGCCCAATAAACTTCTGTAGGTGACTGTGTGAAGTCGAGAAGCTTGCCTACAATCTTAAGAAGTCCCATACCGTCAAGCTTACCTGTTTCGATATACTTGATGAGCTTCTTAACGCCTGAGCTTACCTTGTTGTTGCCCATAATCAAACCGATGATTGTGGAAAGGTTATGATTTGTCTTTACAAATTCAACAACATAATCGAGTACGTATACAAGTGTTTGAGCAGGAGTTGTTGTCTTGCCAAGCTTGTTCCAATTAATGTTGTTAAGTTTAATACCTGTCTTTGCAAGAAGGGTATTAATAATAGGAATAATGTTGTTGCCTGAAAGAGCATAGCCCTTAACCTTAAGTCCAAGCTCTTGCTTGTCGTTAACTGTGATTAAATCACCGAATGTCTTAGTAACGATACCTTCAAGCAGCGCTGCAAGTGACGGTGATGCGGCACCAAGCTTATCACTCTTAATCTTAAGAATGTTGGCTGCGCCGTTGAGCTCGTTTGCAATAGCCTTAACTGCGCTTGAAACAACAGATGCAAGTGTAGGAGTTGTTGTATCGTCTAATACAACGCCGATAGCCGACACAAGATTGAGCAATGTTGTTGCAGGCTTTTCAAGGAACTTGTCAAGAAGTGAAACTATTGGATTAACAATACCGGTGAATACTTCGTCACGGTATGGATTGCTCTTATCTGCAAACTTAGCAGGAGTATCAACTGTGATGCCTGTCTTTTGAGCTATTGTATTAAGAACAGGGTAGAGAGCATTTTCATAAATGCCTGTATCAATAAGAACTACGCCGAGGATAGAGGTGAGAAGTCTGAGTGAGGTTGAAAGGCCTGTCATAAATTCATCTCTGTTGCCTGCTGTGATGCCCCAATTAATGCTTACGTTAAGAGTACCGTTGTCATTAACTGCGTCACTCCAACTGTCAAGCTTAGAAAGCTTCTTGCTTGCGTTCTTAATGCCTGTGTCCTTAATTCTTACAGATAATGAGTCAGGAGAAATAAGTCCGTTGACTGCTTCACTGATAAGATTGTATTTTGCTGTCACGTCTGCAGTACCATTATTATATGTATAAGAGTATGCATACTTGTCTGTAAGTCCTGCAACAAGTGTTTCGACGAGAGCATAGGTTCTTACTACTACTGTTGTAAGACCTTCGTTTGTGTAGATATCCTTAGGATTAACGTTACCATTTGAATCTGGAGTACGTGCATCCTCGCCATTAAGATAATATAAATAGGTATTAAGTAAATCAATTGTTGCGTTTGATGCATTTGCACCAATGTAATTTGAAAGTAATGAAATTACGCCGACAATAATGTTACTTGTCTTGTTGATTGAATAGCCGTTTACGCTTGAATCCGTAAGGAGAGATGACAATGTTTTATCAAGCTTAGCTATTGTGTTATCAACGTTCTTCATATCGCTGCTCTTATGTGCTGAAATATCAACTGAAGAGTTAGGAGTTGCAACTGCCTGTGTAGTGGCAGGTGATGAAGAATTATTGTTGTTGTTATTATTGTTGTTATTGTTGTTATTTGACTTGAATGAATTGATAAGTGCCTTAACAACGTCAACAAGCTTGCTTACATTAGTAATAAGGAAGTAAGCGTTATCTCTGTCAAGACCTACAAATCCGCTTGATTGCGGTTCAAATGTGAAGCTGTACTTGCTGTCACGTGTAATCTGGAAGATACTGTTGAAAAGGTCTGTAAGAGCACTTGTTTCGGTGAAACCGCCTACTGAATTGAGAAGACCTGTGATAATAGGAAGGTTCTTTTCAAATTCACTGCCCTTAGAGCTGATTACGTTGTTTACAAGACCGAGAATAGCGTCAAGCCAATCCTCTACGAATACACCTACAAAGCAGTCAAAAATCTTTGTTGGGTTTGGATTAGCGGCAAAATCCTTGAACTCTGTCATCTTAGAGTTGCTTACTGCGCCGTTTGAATCCTTAACAATCTTGCCCTTGTAGCAATATGTCCATGCATCCTTGCGTACGCCGTATTTGTCAGCTGCAAGGTTTTCCATAATGTCAAAGAGCTGAGGAATTGCAACCATAAGGTTGTTAAGACCTGAGTTGATGACTTTTCCTCCGTCATCATGGCCCTTAACCTGGTCTCTGTACTTAGGAGTGCTAACGTATGTGTCAACTGCAGTAGTGAAGAGGCCAGCAATTTCTGTTACCAATTCATAAAGACCTGCGCCAACCTGTCCGTTTGAAGCTGTGATTGCTTTCTTAAGGATACCCTCAAGGTCGCTGAGCTTAGCATACTTGAGAGCCTTATCGGCAATGTAAATACCTGTAATCTTAGGTACGCCTGCTTCATATGTGTATTTAACATTGAACTTAGTAGTGCTTGAAACGTTTGCAAGTACATCTGCAAGAGAACCGCTTACGCCATTATAAGAATAGGTATAAGAACCGTCGCTGTTCTTTGTGTATGTGATTGCTTTGCCGTAGCTGTCTACAACCTTGTCATACTTAAGTACGTAGTCAGGAGTTGCAATAATGTCGCCGGCTGAGAAGTTCTTAGTTACAAAGGTATCGTCAGAAGATTCTGAAATGTAGCCTGTTTTCTCATTACCGCCGTTCCAATAAGTACCGCCGAATTCCTCAAACTTGCCATCTCTCTGGAGCCAATGCATAAGCTGAGGAAGCATAGCGTTGAGGTCCCAAGCAAGCTGACTGATTCCGATGTATGAGCCGGTGTCTGCAGTCATATTTTTGAGTGGCTCAATAAGGTCAATAACAGAATAGAGGAAGCCTTCTTGGTTATTTCTTTGCGAATTGCCGATTTCAGAGAAAAGAATAGGCTCAAGAAGCTCGTTAATTACTACTGTAAGTAAAGGAAGAAGGTTTACGACTGTCTTAATCGGGTCGTTAACAAGATTCTTCCAAACATCGGTAAGAGCGTCCTTAAGATTTACGTTTGTCTTAAGAAGTGACTTAAGCACAGCGTCAACCGTTTTACCGATATCTGTACTTGGGTCAACGATATCGCCGATTGTGTTGTTGAGAATAAGATTTGTAATCTCGGTACCTGCCGAACATGTAAGGTCAACATTTTTACCGTTGAGAATTTCCTTTTGAGCGTCGGTAAGAACGATACCTGAAGTTTGAGAAGCTTTTTTCTTTACAATATCATCAAGTACGAGTTGAACGTTAAGAAGGAATTTGAAAGAATACTTATAGCTGTATGTATAAGTGGTGCTATCTGTGCCAAGGTCGTTTGTATCAACGCCTAAGTATTCAGATGCAATCTTAGTAACAATGTAGTCGTAAGAAGCTGCAACCCATTCGTTGATTAATGGCTTGCTGTAATTATTTGAATTAGTTACAGAGTCAGACTTAAGTGCGTTAATGCCGACACCCGGGTCTGAACGTGAAGCATCAACAAGTGAATTAACAGGCAAGTATTTTGTTTTGTCAATATGTGAACGGTTTTTAGCAAAGCCGCCAAATGAGCCTAACAAATTATTGTAATTTGTTGAATTCTTTTTTTGGTTAGCTGCAATAAGAGACCAAAACTCTGAAGTGTAACTGCCTTTAAGTGAAGCAGGAACAATGACTGTCTTGTTCTTTTTGTCGGCATATTTATCGTTAAAGGTAACTTCGCCGTCCTTAAAGTAGTTTGTTACAACATTAGTGGTGGCGTTTGCACCGCCGACGCTGGAGAAGAATGCACGCAACTGAGTAAGTTCGTCATCGCTGATGAAGAAACTGTCACCCTCTTGCCAATTTGCATCATATCCTTTTGGAAGCTTAGCATTGATTTCGGAATTAAGCTTGTTGAGGTCAACGCCGTTTCCGTTATTACCGAAACGTACAACCATACCCTTAAGTATATCAGTGTAATACGGAGAAGTGGTTGTGTCGACATTACCGTTCATAAGTGCTTTTTTGCACAAATCGGTCATAATAGTGTTGCCTACTACATATTCGGTATATGACTCAATTTGGTAATCTGTTGTCATGCCCTCTTTTTGTGCAAGAGTCTCGAAAGAAGCATCTTCGGCAACGCCTAATTTAGCGGCAACAGCTTTTCTTGCGATTTCCTTAACAGTGTCATAAACATTGTTTTCGGTGTCGCTTACTGTGAAGCCCTTAAATGTCATAGGAACCTGATAAAGCGATGTGCTGTCAACTGTTTGGTTAAATGTTGCACCGCCGTCGCTTATCAATCTGATAAATTCGCTTGCTGAGATGAAGCTCTGACCGACACCGAAGTCGTAGTAAATAACGTCAGCCAAATCGTTAAGCTTAACGTTGATACCGTATGTTGCATACTTAACGTTAAGTGTGCCCATATAGTTGTTAACAACGGCTTGCTCATCAGCTGTGAGCTTAAAATCAAAGTTCTTCAACTGGTAAAGTGTGGCAGTATCATAAGTGTCACCGATAGCTTCGCCGTTAAGCTTAACTGTTTCAACAGCACCGCTTTTTACAGCTTCGGTATAACGCTTAGCAATTGCTTCTACCTTATCACTGTCTGTACCTTCCTTTATCTTTTGAGCATAAAGGTCGGCTAAATACCAAAGGCTGTTTGTTGAGAACTTGATAGTTTGACCTGCGGCATTGTAGCCTGAAACGGTACGTTCGCTTTCTTTACCGTATAACCATTCGTCAAGCTGATTTCTCGTGTCTTTAGATAAGTCTTTGTTGTCTTTGTACTTTAAGCAAAGGGCAGTAAGTGAAAAATAATCAATTGCGCCCGTTGAACCGCTTAAGTAGTTATAATCTTCAGGATTACCCATACCTGTCTGAATATAACTTGTTACAAAGTCTGACTGGCTTGTCTTTGCAAGTGCGCCGATAAGAGTCGGCTGCAATACGCCGAGTAAATCCTGAAGTGTTGTTTCACTTGCGATTTGCTCTTTTTCTTTGGTGGTAAGTTCCGCTGCGGTCTTACCTAACTTTTTAGCACCCTTTTCATAAACAGGCTTGCTTATTGCCTCAATGCCCATGAGAAGGGAAGGCAGCTGGTCTGCCAATTTGTTAAGTGTGTCGAATGCCGAATCGGCGTCAACACTTGTCGTTTTCCAAAGCGGGTTGTCATTACTCTTGGCGAACGCAGTAAATCCAACCGAGCATGTGGTCACGACCATTACTACAGCTAAGAAAAAGCTGAGTATCTTTTTGCTCGTTCTCATATAAATCTCTCTCCTTTACATATGATTTACGAACTTGTCGTATGGTAACGCATTTTTTGGATAATGCGCCGAGCAGTATTTGTTCACAGTTTCTACACAAAAAACTGCTTTTTAGGCGCAGGATATCCACACGCGTATTAACAAATACAATATATTTATAACAAATAAAAACTTATAAGTCAATAATTTTATAACATATTTTGAATTTATTGTGAATTTTCACATATTTTAGCATTGATTTTTGACGATAGAGAGTTGCAAAATAGACATTACAATATAAAAAGTCTAACAACCATAATTCGACAGAAAATTGACTGTAAAACGTAATATAATCCATATAAAGTCGGGTAAAATTCTGTTCACTTTGTAAAGGCAAACATCTTTACAAATGTAAATTTTGTGTAAAGTATCACAGCTTTACTTGCGGAAAATCAAGCGTTTTTTGGTGTCAAATTATAAACAAATTGTAAACTTTTAGTTAATAATTTGTGCAAGGTGTCAAAAATAAGTTTGCTTTTTTGGACATTGTTACAAAAATATCATTTGTCGTTTGTCTTTATTGACTTTTTTGTTGCCTTATGTAATAATTATAATGTGTTTAAAGCACATATTGCGCAGTTTTTGGTGCAACGGTTTGGCTTTGCCGACCTTCAGTCTAATTCAGATTGCCTGATGGTCAGAGATTGTGACAGGCTCCCCTGCAATATGTTAACACTTTATTATTCAATTATTTTAAATTTAATGGAGGTAAAAAATGAAAACGAAGGCAAAAAAGTTTTCACATAAGCTTCTGGCATTATTTATGGCAGTGCTTATGGCAGCTTCCTGCTTTACCGGTGCTTTAACTGCTTATGCTGATACTATGAGCAGTGAAAAGACATATGCCGACGAGTCAATCGAATATAACGATTTGGCGTGGGCTATTCTTTCCGATGAACAGGTAGCTACAGCTTTACTTGACTATGCTGATTTGATGCTTTCCGAATACGGTCCGCAGATTGATAAGCTTCTTGAAAACCTTCCATCAAGTATTACCCAGTATATCACATGGGACAGCAACAGCCGTACACTTAAGCTTAATGCTTTTGGTCTTATTAAAAAAGACATTCCGGTACGTACTCACAGTGTTGATGAAATTTTCTATACACTTAGGGGTGTCGCTGATCTTCTTAATCAATACGGTAACTTACTCGGTGATGCCGGCAACCTTAACTTTAAGGCTGTTGCCACTAAGGATTGGAGTATTTCAAGAGAAACTGCATCTTCAACTGATATTTTAAGAAGCGTAATCGGTATTTTCCAAAACCTTTCTTGCGACTATAACGGCACTGATATTTTAGGCAAGGTGCTTAGAGGTGAATTTACTCTCGGTACTCTCGGTAACGTTGCAAACCTTGACGTATATAAGATTATAGGTAATCTTTTGGGCTTTACAGATACGAAGTATAAAACAAACTTAGTATACAATGTTGCTCAAAACCTTATTTTCCAATATACTAATTGGTATACAGAAGATGAAATTAATAATTTCAAGAACGGTACAGCAACATGGGTTTATGATGACCAGCTTATTAATAAACTCACAACAGAGCTTCTTGATAAGATTAGTGTACTTGTTACATATAATCAAGAATACACAGATGCTGATTCGCAAACAGCAATTCAGGATACATCGGCTACACGTTATTTGAAGATTAAAGCTGAAATGAAGGCAAGTGGTTCTGACTATGCTACTGCAGCTGCAAAGCTTGGTTATGACCCTAACCTTGTATATTCAGATGAATTTAAAGATGATGAGGGTAATCCTCTTAACGTTCTTCTTTTTGCTTATGGTGCTCCTGACAAAAACGGTTATGCAACAGAATCAACCACAAAGGTAACACTTAAGGCAACCGATAATCTTTTTGATTTCGGTTACAGAGCTCTTGACCTTGCTTGGGATACAGTTCTCAAGGGTACAGTCAAACTCCTTCACGTAAATGACGGATTTGATAAGGGTCACGGCGCTAACTTTGATAACAACTATTATTATTTCTTCGACCAAAAGGGCGAGTGGAATGATAATGATGTTGCTGCAAACTATACACCGGCTAAGCTCAATCAATGGGCAAATGCAGTATATAAGGATTATAAGTTTGACACAGCAGATGATTTTCTTGCTTATGTTAAGAAGACGGTAACTTATGATCGTACAGCTGCCGAGAACTCAACAGGTTCTTGGAAAGATATCGACGCAACGAGACTTTTCGCTAAGTTAAGATACAGCCCACTTGCTGATTACGGCTTTAACGTAACAACAGGTCCTATCAATCTTTACTTTGCAGAAACAGGTACTCCAAACCTCGATAAGTTCTTTAGCGAAAGCTATTCAAAGTACAGCTCAATGGTAGCAGGCTTTAATGACGCACTTGTTGCAGCAGTTAAGGACTTGTTCCCGCAGCGCGGCAACGTTATCGGCACACGTCCTGAAATGACAACAACCGGTGATTTTGCAACTATTGACGCAGCAGCAATTAAGACAATCGTTTCAACACTCGTTGGCAACGCTTGCAAGATGGTTCAGTACACAGCAAACGCTACAGACGCTAACATTCTTAAAGCTTTCTACGCAAAGAACGGCGCTAACGCTGATCTTACAGAGAAGAATCTTGAAGAAGCAATGATTCCTATGCTCGTTGCTTGTATCGGTCAGGTAAATCTTGGCGCAGGCAAGCTTGAGAAAATTATCCATCCTTCTGATTGGGACGGATGTAAGGATGCAGAAGCAGTAGCTTATGTATGCCTTAAGGAGTATTTATCATACTCAATGCCTGACAAGGATTATTCAAAGCTTGTAAAGATTGGCAGCGACGGAACAATCAATGCAACACTTGAAGGCACAATTCTTCCAATGGCTCGTGACGCAGTTGCTTATGTAATTGAGGCTTACGTTCCTCTTGAGGACGAAAACGGCAATACTTGGAAGACAGAGTCAGCAGATGTTGATTCTAAAACAACACTCTTTGACCTTCTTAATTCTGTAGTTTGCTACTACGGTGGCGACCATGCAATGGAGAAGGCTGTAAATAAGGGCGAAAGAGCTATGGGCGTAGGTGCTCTCCTCGGTATTTGTGATGAAAACGGCAACAGCCTTATCACAACAAAGAATACTCTTTGGGAAAACATTAATGCAATAGCTAATAAGCTTATGCCTGTTCTCGGTACACTTCAGGGTACAGGTTATGCTAAATTCAATTCAGAGGAACTTATTTGGAACAACATTGTTCTTTCATTCCTTGATATTGGTAAAGAAAATTCAAAGACAGGTCTTTGCGGCGTATCTAACTTCCTTAACCAGTTATTTACAATCGTTTCTGCAGAGCCTATTCAAAAGACTTCATTCGTCGTAACAGTTTATGATTTACTTAAGGATCTCATTAACGGATTGTTTGGCGCACGTTACAGCGGACAGAGCTTTAAGACAATCGTTCCTGATGCTACAAGTGCTCATCCGTTTGATGATTTCTTCCAGGTTAAGGTACTCGCAGGTACAAGCAAGAGCTTGGGTGCATTCCAAAAGCTTATCTGTAACTTTGTAGAGTTCGGCGGATACGGTACAAACGGTCCTAAGACCTACTCTGATTCTATTATCAGAGGTATCTGTTTCGCAGTACAGGCAGTTAACAGCTTCCTTCCTAATGCATTGACTACACTTGGTCAGCATCAGCTCAAGATGGCTACTGCTTCATTCGGTTCTAACACCGTAACAGGCTGTACTTCAGGTGAACCTTATGATGATGTACTTACTGTTACAAACAACTCGGTAGGTATCAATGCATCGTACATCAAGGACGGCAAGCCTACTCAGCTTTCACGTTACTATGTAAAGATTACAAGCGTGCTTCAATATGATGTTTATAATCCGGAAACTCCTGAGGAATTATCTTTCCCTGAAACTCCTATTGAGCCGGGTAAGAATGCTGAACTTAATATTTCAGTTCCGTTCGAAGTTTCAGGTTCTGATACAACAAATACATGCCGTGTTGTTGTAAATTATGATATCGTTGATGATCAGGGCAACGTTCTTTATGGAGGCAATACTGTAACAGCTTATAAGCTTCTTACAAGTGAAGTAAGCTTCAGAAATGCTCTTTATGATGCTGATTATAACTTCAACACTACATTCCAGCAGACAGACGGCTCTGACCAAGAAGAAAACGGTGTAACCGTTCATTCTCTTACAGGTATCGGCGGTAATATCTCTGCAAACTATCCTGATAAGATGGTTATCGCTTCTAACAAGCTTAACGAAATCGCTCAGTATTCATTCTTTATGAAGGGCGGCAGTAAGGAAAAGAGCATTGACGGTGTATTCTTCTTTGACAGAAAATCCGGCTATGAATCAAATAACCTTACTACTGCAGCTAAGGCATTCGATGATTCTAATTTAACAACAGTAGATATCGGTGAAAATAACGCTATTGCTCGTTGGGATAAGTCAACAGGTGATCTTCTTAAGATTGGTATGTATGACTATCGTGTAGAAACATCTGCAGGCTCAGGCGAGTTCGGCGAATGGCAGCGTAACCGTACAAACGCTTCTACAGGTAGCGGCCTTGGTGCTGTTGACTACTACAGAGGTTATACTTCTGAGGAAATCGGTAACATTTCAAAGCAAAATGAGGGCAAGGAGATTGAAACAAGAACTCACGTTGCATTCACTCTTCAGGAAGCACTTGATGCTAAGATTATTGCCGGTTACCATATCAATGAAAGCGGTATTTATGATACAATGTATCTTAAGACCGGTGGTAAATATAACTATGATAACATCTTTAATATGGTTACACTCGGTACCGGTATTGATGCTATCTATATAAATACCTCAAAGCAAACATTTGGTTCAAATGCTGTTAATAACTACAGACCGTTTGGTTTCGACGGTGAGGCTACTGTTAAGACCGGCACTTATGATGTTAATGTTAACTTCTATAATTCAGGTTCTTATAAGACAGGCAGCTTCCAGCTTGTTATCGGTGAAAGCGGTTCAGCCGGCTCACTTGATAAGAACTATAAAGAACTTGCCAATATCATGGCTAACTATAAAACATCCGACTTCAAAGAGGATGCATCTATCGGTTCAGTTTATGATTTGGCTAAGGATGCTCTTATGAATGTACTTAGCGTTCAGTCAGCTCCTTACACTGCTGAATCAGCTCTTACTCAGTCAGATAAAACAGAGTATGCAGTTACAACTTCAGTTACAACTTCCGCAACAGGCGATCGTGCATATGTTCCTTACTCAACCTCTAACGAAACAGTAACATTTACTGTAAAGGGTACTCAGGTAAGCTACACAATCCCTGAATCGGTTAAAGCAACTGCTTATGTCGGCGGCACAATAGACGCTACAACAGGTGCAACCAGTGGCGGCGTAAAGGGAATTTACTATTCCGATGAGAAATGTACAATGCCTATTTACTCACCAAAGCCGCTTACATCATCAGATGTTAAGAATGGCAAGGATGCTGCATTGGCTAATGTAACACTCGGTCAGGACGGTAACTATTACCTTACTAACTCAGTTAAGTATGCTACAAAATGGGATCTCGATACATATCCTGGCGGCCCATGGCAGAGACCGACAACTACTCAGGATACAAACAAAGATAACGAGCCTCTTTATAATCAGGTTCAATATGTATACAGAAATGCTGAAGGCAAAAAGTGCAACTCAGGCGATAATTGGGCATGTAAGTTCCCATCAGCTGAGTATCAGCTCATTCCTAACTCAGGCGAGATGGATTCAGTAGATAATCGTGGTATTGCTACTCAGGCTAATGACAGACTTGAATATGTTCTTAGCGTAGTTAAGTCTCACCTTATCAGCTCATCATCAACCCTCTACAATCAGATTTCTGAGCTTAGAAACGGTCTTGAAGAAATTAACTTTGATATTCTTACATATAATAAGATGGTAGAATATGCAAAGAAGGCTGAACAGCAGTATACAGTTGACGTTGATTACGTTGACGCAACAACAGGCAAGACTGTTGAAAGAAACGGTATGTCTTATGTTGACGCTGCAAAGCTTATGAATGATCTCAAGAATGCAGGTACTAAGTTTACTTATACCACAGCTTCTGAAGTATCTTCTGTTCAGGCAAAAGAATACGTTAAACTCTTTAACATATTCGCTTCTGCAGTTATTGAACGTGGTTACCAGGGCAAGCAGCTTGAAAATGAAATCAAGTGCGCATCGGGTAATGCTTACTCAATGCTCAAGGCAACACCTGCTACATACAATGAGGACGGTACAGTTGCTACTGAAGCAACCGTATCTAAGAATGGCGTAGCAGCTAACCCACGCTTTGGTTCATTTGATGCATCAGGTAAGCTTGTTAACGAAGGCGCAACAAAGTACTCATCAGCATCTTGGAACAGATACGTGAGAGCTCTTGCTGCCGCAGTTGACCTTGCTAACTATGGTAACGGTTCTTATAAGTATAAGAATTCCGGCACATTCAATATCAATGACCGTAAGAACTATGACGCTCAGCTTGCTAAGATTTACAATGTTGATACTGAACTTCAGGCAGCTGAAATCGGTCTTACCGAGTTTGAGAGCTGTGAGCTTACTGTAACTCCTGTTGCAGGTGCTAAAGTAACAATCGACGGCGTTGCTTACTCAGGTCCTGTAGCTGTAGAAAAGGGTCAGGTTGTTTCAATCAATGTAACAGCAGAGAATGGTTATACACTTAAACCTGAACTTACTGTTAACGGCGACAAACTTACATTTGACGATACAGCAACAGCATTCCCGTATGAGCTTACTGTTACAGGCAATACTACAATCGTTCCTTCGGTTGAGTCATTGGCTCCGTCAACTCATAATGTTACTGCTTCACTTGTTGTAGCAACATCTTCAAAGGGTGCTACTAACAATACGGGCGTAAACGGAACATATAATGTAACTGTTTATGATGAAGCTAACAGCCCTGTTCTTGAGAAGCCATTTGACCTTACAACTGATGCAAACGAGATTAGTCTTGACCTTGCACCTGGCACATATACAGCAACAATTACTTCTGAATTCGCTATTACACGTACAGTAAGCATTGTTGTTGGTGACGCTGATATTGCAGGTCCTGCAATTGCAATGGTTGTATGCGATTATAATAAAGACAGTAATATTACCGGTACAGATGCAACTTCGGTTTATGCAGCCGCTTCTAAGGCTACCGATCTTCGTTATGACCTTAACGGTGACGGCTCGGTAACCGGTACAGATGCTACAACTGTTTATGCTATTGCATCATCAGCTGTTTCACTTCCTGCTGTTACTATTAAGTAATATTCGTTTCTATACTTCTTAGGGGCGAAAGTCCCTAAGAAGTTTTACTTGAAAATCATGATAACTTGTGTTATCATTTAATTAAGCAGAGCTATGGCTTTGCTTTGTCTTGATATATTCGGCTTTTGCCGTTTATATACTATGCCCGCTTTGGGCGGGGAGGCTATGGGCAGTTTCGTTTAGTAAATATTTAATGTTTCACGGTGTTTGGCTTTTGCCAAAGTTGCTTGGTTTCATATTTTTATGTTTTCTGACCGATTTTGTCTTTGCCCTTCACGGCGATTCTGCTTCTCCCCAAATTAAGCAATTTTTTTAACAAGGAGGTAACACCAATGAATACAATTGCGAAAAAACGAGTAGGTGTTATTTTCGGTACACTTGCGTTTTTGGCTTTTGTTGCGCTTGTTGTGTGCCTTCCTCGTACTTCGTATGCTGCTGCGCTCGGAACGGAGAGCCCGAACGTTTATTGCACATACACAGATTCTAACGGCAAACAATACGACGGTGATAAGTTACCTGCCGGTACATACGACGTCAGCTTTTATTTAGAGGGCGTTACCGAGTTATCGGTTGTGCAGGTTACATCAACCTATTCTTCGGATGTATCGGTGCAGAGTGAGCCTAAGGCTCTTCTTTCTGATGAGGTTGCCGGCGTATCTTCGATGGGAACCGTAACGAATGATTCTAATTTGGTATTCGGCTTTGTTTCAGATGCTGACACTTGTTCATCTGTAACAAAGGACGGCACGTTGCTTGCAACCTTCTCGGTTGCTTTTGCAAAGGATTGTGACGCCGCTGATGTTATTTCGGTTTCAACAGACCCAAATAAGACTTTCGTTTTGGCTAATTATAATGACGGATTTGACGATGAGTATGCTCTTGTTACCAAATCTGCCGATTATCCCGGTTCTCTATATTTAATGACCTGTGACGTTTCACCGTCAACCGGTCATAGCGTAAACGGCTCGCTTGTTATTATGACAGATGCGAAAGGCAATACTGCCAACAGTCCTGTTTACGGTGAATATACGGTTAACGTATATTCGGATTCAGCTCGTACTGAGCTTGTCGGTACAACCACATCATCTCTTAAAGATGGTGTAAACGCTTTTTCTATTGATTCGTTAAAGGACGGAACCTACTATCTTTCAATCTCGTCTGATTATGCAATAGCTCGTAATGACGTTACCGTTATCGTAAACGGTGCCGATATTACTAATGCGGTTATTCCTATGATGGCTTGTGATTTTAATAAGGATGGTATAATTACAGGTGCCGATGCAACAAGTGTATATCTTTTTGCTTCAAAGCAAACGGATTTAAACTATGACCTTAACGGTGACAGTTTAGTAACCGGTACAGATGCAACAACTGTTTATGCTTGTGCGTCAGGCTCCGGTTATTATAACGGATTAGAGATAAAGTGATTTTTTTCAAAATAAATAAAGGGGATTTCTAAGTGAAAAAGACATTTAGAAAAGCAATAGCTGTTCTTCTTGCAGTTCTTATGGTTGCATTCTCCGTTCCGTTTTCTGCTTTAGCAGGTACTCCTGATGCGCCGGATATGTTCGGTTCAACAGATTATACTGTTACTAAGAACAGAAAATGGTGGGTTGATGACGGCGTTGATACAAGCCTTTCAAAGCTTCAGTCAACTCCTGAATATTGGAGCTATAACAGTGGCGAAAAATGGAATACAGCAGGTTCGTGGAATTGGGATTTCGGCGGAACTGTAGATGATTTTGCTAATAATGGTTATGAAGACCACCGTAACGACTACAAGCCTGTAATTGCTGCAACAGTATCTTCACAGGGTACTAATGCAGGTATGAAAGAGGCTGTTGCTAATAGAGGTGTTGCAGCCTATGCAACACAATACTATAACACTTTCTATAGTGCTGATGCAAATCATACTTATGAAGCAGTTAAGGAAGCTAAAAATATCCTTAACCCTGCAACACTTAAAGCAGGCGACCGTATTGCTGTAACAGTTGAATTTGGCGGCTGGGATGTACTTCAGTCAGGCCAGTTTAAGGGTAAATTTAATACTGATTACCTTAAAGCAGCAGCTTATAGTTCAAAGCCATCACGTGGCGATACATGGAAAGCTGCTGATGGAATAAAGGGCGTAATCGGTAAGGGTAGCGCTCTTTATGTTAAAGCGCTTAACTTTGCAGGTGGTACTGTTGATGCAACAGCCGGTACATTCTACGGTGCAGTTACAGGTAATGCTGCTGTAGACGGCGCACAGACTACTTCAAACTATATTGGCGTTAATTCTGACGGTACAAAACCATTCGGTAAGTATGGTATTGCTTCTTTTGTATATAGTTTTGAGGTTCTTAAAGACTGCGATCTTTCCGAAGTTTTTACATTTGATACCGATATTGCAGGTACAGAATTTGAGCCTTATTACAGAGATTCACTTAACGGTACAGGCGAACCTTCATGTAATGCTGCAAATCCTGAATTGTTCCTTATTACACACGACGATACAAAAAGCACTTTTGCTAACTGGGCATTAATTTGGACAGATTATGCAAAGGAATCAACACCTGAAACTAAGACTTATACTATTACATTTAATGACATCAACGGCAAGACTGTTGATACGCAGACAGTTAAAGAAGGCGAAACTCCAACAGTTCCTTCAACAAATACTGCTGCAACTGTAAATTATAAGAGCGATAATAAGCACGAAGTAACAACTTACTCATGGCCGGAAGTATCAGCTGCTACTGCAGATACTACTTATACTGAGGTTGCTACTAAAGCTGAGGAAAAATGTAACATTACTTATGCAGAGACAAGTAAGCATACACTTGTTTCAGGTACTGTTCTTACAGGAACATGTACTGTATGCAAACATGTAGATACTCAGACTAAGGACGATAAGCTTGACGGTACAGCTTACTATGCTGCACTTGATGCTGCAAAGGCAGTTGACGGTTCTAAGTACACAGCTGAATCTTATGCTAAGGTAACAGCTGCTCTTGAAGCTAACGCTAAGGATACTGTTGAAGCTTATACAGATCAGGCACAGGTAACTGCTGCTGCTACTGCTCTTGAAGATGCAGTTAAGGGTCTTGTTCTTGTTGAGGTTTATACAATCACATTTACAAACGCTGCAGGCACTGTAGTTGATACTCAGAAGCTTGCTGCAGGCGCTACTCCTGTAGCTCCAAAGACAAATACTGCTGATACAGCTGCTACACCGGCAGGTAATAAACAGCACAGCCATACAACTTATAGCTGGCCGGCAGTTTCTGCTGTAACAGCAAACGCTAACTATGACGAAGTTGCTAATGTTGTAACAGAAGATTGCACAAAGGGTACACCTGTTGTAACAGAGCCTACACTTGATAAGCCGGGTTCAGAAGTTACAAGCTGTACAATTTGCGGTCAGGTTCTTGAAACTAAGGTTCTTCCTCAGCTTAAGGGTTATGATATCACAGTTGCTAAGACTGCTTACGGTACAACAACTCTTAACAGCGAGGACGCAACAAACGGTAAGACTACTAAGGTTCCTGCTAACTCAACTGTAACTCTTACAGCTCAGGCTAATGAGGGTGCAGAGTTCGTAGGTTGGAAGGTTGCTAACAAGCTCGTTTCAACTAACGAAACATATTCATTCACAGCAGTTGCTGATACAGAGGTAACTCCTGTATTTACAGAAACAGCTGAATCAACATTCGTAGTTGTATTCATTGATATGTACGGTAACGTTGTATCAACTCAGGAAGTAGCAAGCGGTGCTGACATTAAGGTTCCTGCAACTGCTCCTATCTATCCTGGTTATACATTCAAGGGATGGGCTCTTACAAACGATGAGATTACCGCTCTTACAGAAGGTAAGACCATCAGAGCTATCTATGAGAAGGATGCTACTCAGACTTACACAGTTAAGGCTGCAGGCGCAACAATCACAGTTAACGGCACTGACTACACTGACAAGGCTGAAAATGTTGCATATGACGCTAAGGTAACAGTTACTAAGGCAGGCGCAACATCATGGACAGTAAACGGCGCAACAGTTGGTTACGGTGAATCATACTCATTCTTCTGTGCTTCGGATATCGAACTCACAGCAGTTACAAAGGCTGATGACACTTCTAAGACTCAGGTTGCTATCGTTTCAACAACTCGTCCTTCAGCTACAGATTGCGACGTTCTCTTTGTTGCAACACGTACTGTTGCTGATAATGAGACAGTAGTTAGCCAGGGCTTCGTATATGGTAAGAATGTAACAGCTTCTGACCTTACACTTGAAAACGTTGGCAAGACTGCATCAGGTACAAATCCTGGTAAGGTTAGAGTTATTTATAACAACACCAACGCTTCACAGATTGGTTTGAACTACGGTCTTACTGCAAAGGCAGGCGCTGCCGGCGCAAGAGCATTCGTTGTTACTAAGGATGCAGATGGTAATGTTCATACTTACTATTCAGAAGCATCACTTTACGACTATAATGCTTAATTAACACAATTTAGCAAAGCTTTCACCTCTGCCTTAAGGGGTGGAGGCGAGCTTTGATAAATTAAGGAGGACACACCTAATGAAAGAGCTTTATACAAAGCCGGTGTCAGAGGTTAATGAATTTTCTCAGACAGCTGATGTTATTACTACATCCGGTACTGACTGGGGCTTCGGTGGAAATGACTAATCTGACACTTTGATTAAAGCATTTGGAGACGGCAGAAATGCCGTCTCTTTTTGCGTTTTAAAACCTTGAATAAAAAAATAAACTAAATATTAATCATTCCCGAATATGACATTTTACCTTTAACTGTATATTGACAAATAATTAACAAACATATAAAATGAAATTGTAATTTATGACATAAGACGTATATTTTAGAGGGAGAATACTATGTCAAATAAGGAGTATGAATACAAATTCGATACTGTCAAGCCGCCTGAGGATAGGGTGTACGATGACAGAGTGATGCATTATTATGAAAATCATTCAAACGAGCCTGCACGTCCGTTAATTTTGGCACTCGGCAAGCATATTACAGACAGAGTTTTGTATAAATTACCGTGGCTTCCAAAGGTAGGTAAAGAGCTTACCGTTAACGACCCTGAATATTGGGGTCTTGCTTCAATTGTAACAGACGAGATGGCAGAGGTTGCCCTTAAGATGAAGGTACACAAGGGTATGAAGCTTAAGGAAATTATGAAAGCTACGGGTAAAAGCGCCGCTTATCTTGAGCCGCTTCTTAAGGAAATGGCAAATGTAGGTCTTGTTGAATTTAATTGGGAAAATCCGGAGCATGAAAAGCAATATATGCTTCCTATGTTCGTTCCCGGAAGCGCAGAATTTTTTAATATGAAATGGGATAATATTTGTGAGCATCCGCAGGTCGCAAATTTCTTTGAGCGTATGACTCAGCTTCCGCTTGAAGCAATTACGCCGATGGTGCCTCCGGGAGGCGCAGGAATAGGTATGCACGTTATCCCTGTTGAAAAGGCAATTTCAATGGAAAATCAGTCTGCTGATGTGGAGCATATTTCTCATTGGCTTGATAAATATGACGGCAAATATGCGGCAGGTCCGTGTTCGTGCCGTTATAGCCGTGCAATGTGCGGCGAAGGCTGTGCCGATGACCCTGAGGATTGGTGTATCGGTGTCGGCGATATGGCAGATTACCTTGTTGAAACAAATAAGGGCCACTATATCACACGTGAAAAGGTTATGGAAATTCTTCAGCGTGCCGAGGATAACGGTTTTGTTCACCAAATTACCAATATCGACGGTGAAAATAAAATTTTTGCTATCTGTAATTGCCAGGTAAAGGTATGCAATGCGCTTCGTACCTCTCAACTTTTCAATACTCCTAATATGTCACGCTCGGCGTATGTGGCTAAGGTTGAGGCTAAGGATTGCGTAGCCTGCGGCAAGTGTGTTGAATTTTGCCCTGCCGGTGCCGTTAAACTCGGTCAAAAGCTTTGCAAAAAGGACGGCTCTGCTGTTACATATCCTAAGCAAGAACTTCCCGACGCAGTTAAATGGGGCAAGGAAAAATGGTCGCCGGATTATAGAGATAAAAACAGAATTAATTGCAACGATACAGGTACGGCGCCTTGCAAGACAGCCTGCCCCGCTCATATCGCAGTCCAAGGCTATCTTAAAATGGCGGCTCAGGGTAGATATACCGATGCTTTGGCTCTTATTAAAAAGGATAACCCTTTCCCGGCAGTTTGCGGCAGAGTTTGCAATAAGAGATGCGAGGAGGCTTGCACAAGAGCAACTCTTGATGAAGCGGTTGCTATTGATGATGTTAAGCGCTTTATCGCTCAAAAGGACCTTGACAGTAAAACAAGATATATTCCTAAAAAAGTAATACCTTCTAATAGGGGCGAGTTTAAAAATAAAATTGCCATTATCGGCGGCGGACCGGCAGGCCTTTCGTGCGCATATTATCTTGCGCTTACGGGATACAGACCTATAGTGTTTGAAAAGAATGAAAAACCCGGCGGTATGCTTACTTACGGTATCCCGTCATATAAGCTTGAAAAGGATGTTGTTGAGGCGGAGATTGACATTATTCGTGCGCTTGGTGTTGAGATTAAATGCGGCGTAGAGGTCGGTAAGGATATCACTCTTGACGAACTTCGCAAGGACGGATATGAGGCATTTTATATTGCTATCGGCTGTCAAGGCTCAAGAAAATCGGGCGTTGACGGTGAAGACGCAGATGGTGTTATGAGCGCTGTTGATATTCTCCATGAGATTGCCGAAAATCACGACCTTGACCTTAAAGGCAATAAAACCGTTGTTATCGGCGGTGGTAATGTTGCCGTTGATGTTGCTCGTTCGACTAAGCGTTGCGGCGCTGATGTTTTGGGTATGTTCTGCCTTGAAAGCAGGGAGGAAATGCCTGCGAGCGAAGAGGAAATTTTTGAAACTGAGGACGAGGGTATTCAAATAAACAACGGCTGGGGCGTTAAGGAAATTCTTGAAGAAAACGGCAAGGTGACGGGCGTTGTGCTTAAAAAATGCACAAGTGTTAAGGATGCAGATGGCAAATTTAACCCTCAGTATGACGAAAATGATACTCAAACAATTGAATGTGACCGTATTTATCTTTCAATCGGTCAGTCAATTGAATGGGGGAACCTTATCGACGGCGAGGCGGTAGAACTTGGCAGAGGTAACGCTCCTCAGGCGGACAGTCTTACTTATCAAACAGGGCAAAAGGATATTTTCGTCGGCGGTGACGTTTACACAGGCCCTCGCTTTGCCATTGACGCTATTGCTGCAGGCAGAGAGGGTGCAGAGTCAATCCATAGGTTTGTTCATTTCAACGCAAGCCTTACAGTCGGCAGAAACAGACGTGATTTCATAATGCTTGATAAGAACGATATCCTTGTTGACAGTTATGATAATTCCTCACGTCAAATCCCGAATATTAATAAGAAAATTGACGCTAAAACTTCGTTTAAGGATGCTCATCTTCCCCTTACAGAGGAGCAGGTTAAAAAAGAAACTGCACGATGTCTTGGTTGCGGTGCATCCGTTGTTGACGAAAATAAGTGCATAGGCTGCGGAATTTGTACTACCAAGTGCGAATTTGATGCAATTCATCTTTTTAGAGATAATCCCGAATGTAGCACAATGGTTAATTCAGATGACAAGATGAAAGCAATTTTGCCTTATATGATTAAGCGTAATTTCAAGATTAAAAAAGCTCAAAAGGCTAAAAAGGATTAATTATGCACGAACTTGGTATAGTTTTTCATATCATTAACGAAATTGAAGATGTGGGCAAGGAAAATGAGCTTAAAACGGTATCGTCTGTTACGGTTGAAATAGGCGAGGTTTCGGGTGTGCTGCACGATTATCTTGAGGATTGTTGGAAATGGGCTTGCTCAAAGAGTGAGCTTATGAATGGGGCAGAACTTAAGGTAGAAGTTATCCCGGCAGTAACGTATTGCGAAAGCTGCAAGGGAAAATACAAAACCGTAGAGTATGGTAAAATTTGCCCTTACTGTCAAAGCGAAAAAACCTATCTTCTTTCGGGTAATGAAATTATGATAAAGGAAATTGAGGCACGGTAGCATTCTGTCTTGATGATATGATTTTTATTTAACTTTTTTAGAGGAGGGAATGACAATGTTATTCCAAATTTACGGCGACATGGCCGGCTGGCAACTTCTCGGCTGGGTAATGGTCTTTGTCGGTCTCGTCGTTATGAATGAAATTGCAAGGCGAACAAAAGCAGGCGGAATTTTTTGCTTCTTTGTTTTACCGGCAGCACTGACGGTATATTTCATTGCAATTTATATCGGTGCGGCTAAGGGAGCCGATTGGGCACTTCAAAATGATACCTATGTTCATATGAACAGCTGGTTCCATTATGCAAAGCTTTATGCGGCAACAGCAGGTTGTATCGGCTTTATGATGCTTAAGTATAAATGGGGCATCGGCAAAAAAAATTGGTTTAAGGTGTTCCCGTTTGCAATTGTCGCTATCAACATTCTTATCGCAGTCGGTTCTGACTTTGAGTCGGCAATTAAGGGCGGAATTTCAGGCGGCTGGTGGCTTTCGTCTGAAAATGTCTGGCTCTATGGCGGCTGGTGGAACTGGGTGAACGGTATCGCCGGTATTATAAATATTTTCTGTATGACAGGTTGGTGGGGCATCTATTCCTCAAAGAATAAGCAGGATATGCTGTGGCCTGATATGACATGGTGCTACATTTTGGCTTATGACCTTTGGAACTTCGAATATACTTATAATAATCTCCCTACTCACTCTTGGTATTGCGGCCTTGCACTTCTTCTTGCTCCTACATTTGCAAATGCATTTTGGAATAAGGGCGGTTGGATTCAAAACAGAGCTAACACACTTGCACTTTGGTGTATGTTTGCTCAGGTATTTCCGCTTTTCCAAGACAAGAGCCGTTTCTCGGTTCTTACATCCGTTTATGCAGACGGATATATGGACCCTACAGTTCCGCCAACAAACGCAGACCCTACAATGCAAGGCGTAATTGCCATTATTGCTCTTGTGGCTAATGTTTGTGTATTCGCTTCTATTATTAAGCGTGCCAAGGAACAAAAGAAAAATCCTTATAAAAACGAAATATTTACTGACCAAAAAGATTATAAGCTTGCACTTGAAAGAGCAGCCGAAAAGGCTCGCAAAGCAGCTTAATCTTCATAAAAATTCAAAAAACAACGCCGTCGATTATTCGACGGCGTTTCAAATTATTGATGAAGTGGATAAACTGTGCCTCGTCGTCGCTGACTTTGTATCATTCAAAATCTGCCGTACAGTTGTGTGTCAGATTTTGAAATAAACCGTAGGGGCGACCATCGGTCGCCCGTTTTACAAACACGAAATTTCTTTGGACGAGTCACAGGTTCGAGCCATATACATATTTACATAAAAATAAAAAGGATACCATTCGGTATCCTTTTTATTTTGGTGGGAACAACAGGGCTCGAACCTGTGACCCTCTGCTTGTAAGGCAGATGCTCTCCCAGCTGAGCTATGCTCCCGTCAGCGATATTGATTATATAACAAGTTGCGGTGAATGTCAAGAGTTTATTTTAGAAAAAAGCTCTTTTATTCTGTCAATCTCATTATTTAAGTACAAATAGCCGAATAATGCTTCAACTCCCGTTGCGCAGTGGTACTCCCCGTCTGTTGCGCTTTTAGGGGAATGGCCTACCTTTGCATTGCGTCCTCGCTTAAAAACGGCAAGTTCTTCATCGCTCAAAATATCTTTAATTTTTTCAAAAGCTGCCGTTTGTGCTTTCGCCGATACAAATTTAACGCTTTCCCTATGCAAATCATTTACAGGGCGGTTTGCATCGAGAACAAGTGTTTCACGAACAAGAATTTCATAAATGCAATCGCCGATAAACGCTAAATTAAGCGGGCTTAACTGCTTAGGATTTACTTCTTTATCAACAAATCTCATATTAAATTAAGGCACGTATTCAAACTCTATATCATAGAGCGATACAACGTCACCCTCCTCAATTCCTTTTTCTCTCAATGCATCAAAAATTCCGCTTTTTTCTAATACCCTTTGCATATATTGAAGTGCTTCGTAGTCCTCGATATCAATGCCTTTGAGCACTTTAGGAAACCAGCTTGCCTCAACAAGAAAATAATGTTCTTCAGGCTGAGAAATTTTAAATCCTTTATCATCTTTAACAATTGCTTCAAGCGGAATTTCCTCAACCTCGTATTCCTTGATAGGCGGAAGAGTTTGAAGCTTATTCCAAACAGCGTTCATAAGCTCCTTTGTGCCTTCCATAATCGGCGCACAAATTGAATAATAATCATAACCCTTATCTTCTACATACTTCTTGAATCTCTCAATTTGCTCAGGCTCTGCCATATCAATTTTATTGCCCGCAACAATCTGCGGTTGCTTGGCAAGCTCAGGATTGAATTTAACAAGTTCCTCGTTTATTTTTTCAAAATCCTCAATCGGGTCCCTGCCTTCGCTGCCGCTGACGTCAACAATATGAACAAGAAGCCTGCAACGCTCAACATGACGCAAAAATTCGTGACCGAGGCCTATACCCTCGCTTGCACCCTCAATAAGTCCCGGAATATCCGCAATAACAAACGAGTTGCCCTCTCCCATAGAAACAACGCCTAAGTTTGGCACGAGAGTTGTAAAATGGTAGTCGCCGATTTTTGGTTTTGCTTGGCTTACAACGGAAATAAGGCTTGATTTTCCGACTGACGGATAGCCTAAAAGGCCGACATCGGCAAGAAGCTTTAATTCAAGTGAAACTTCCCATTCCTCACCCGGAACACCGGGCTTTGCAAATCTCGGAACTTGACGTGTAGGGGTAGCGAAATGAATGTTGCCCCAGCCGCCTTTACCGCCCTTTGCGGCAATAAATCTATCAGTCTTGCTCATATCAGCCATAACTGCACCGGAGTTTGCTTCACGAATTATTGTTCCTCTCGGAACTTTAATCTCAAGGTCGGGCGCTTTCTTGCCGTATTGGCGTGATCCTCTGCCGTTTTCACCGTTTTTTGCAACATATTTTCTTTTGTATCTGAAATCTGCAAGAGTTGCAAGGTTATCGTCAACAACAAATACAACGTCGCCTCCCTTGCCTCCGTCGCCACCGTCAGGTCCGCCTGCGGCAACATATTTTTCACGGTGAAAGGCAACCGCACCTGCGCCGCCGTCACCCGCTTTTATTTTAATTTTAGCAATATCTACAAACATATATATCGTCCTTTGCTTTTGCTTTTGTTAATATGAATTTTAACAAATTTCTTTTCAAATTGCAACACTAAGGGTATAAATAAGGTAATATATACTCCTTATTATATGAAGTTTGTTAAAAAATTAACTATAAGGTGCTAATAAATTTAACTGTTTTTGTATAAAGTGTAAAATTTACGTTTTTTTCTTGATTAATGATGACAAACAGTATAAAATAAATAATGCACAAAAGCAATAAAACTTTAAATTATATTCGGAGGTAATTTCCAATGGTAAAAGTTGCTATTAATGGTTTCGGCCGTATCGGTCGTCTTGCTTTCCGTCAGATGTTTGGCGCAGAAGGCTACGAAGTAGTTGCTATCAACGATCTTACAAGTGCAAAGATGCTTGCTCATCTTCTTAAGTATGACTCATCACAGGGTAACTATGTTGCTCAGGGTCACACTGTTGATTTCCACGAAGGTGAAGGCGAAGACAACTATATTGTTGTTGACGGCAAGAAAATTGTTATTTACAAAATGCCTAATGCTGCTGACCTTCCTTGGGGTGAGCTTGGCGTAGACGTAGTTCTCGAATGCACAGGTTTCTATACATCAAAGGAAAAGGCTTCTGCTCATATTCAGGCAGGTGCTCGTAAAGTTGTTATTTCTGCTCCTGCAGGTAACGACCTTCCAACAATCGTTTACAATGTAAACCATGACACACTTACAGCTGAAGATACAGTTATTTCTGCTGCATCTTGCACAACTAACTGCCTTGCTCCTATGGCTAAGGCTCTTAACGATTTTGCTCCTATCCAGAGCGGTATCATGTGCACAATCCACGCTTACACAGGCGATCAGATGATTCTTGACGGTCCTCAGAGAAAGGGTGACCTTCGTCGTGCTCGTGCAGGTGCTGTAAACATCGTTCCTAACTCAACAGGTGCTGCAAAGGCTATCGGTCTTGTAATTCCTGAACTTAACGGCAAGCTTATCGGCTCTGCTCAGAGAGTTCCTACTCCAACAGGTTCAACTACAATCCTTACAGCAGTTATTAAGACTGACAAGGAAGTTACAGTTGATGCTATAAACGCAGCTATGAAGGCTGAAGCTACAGAGTCATTCGGCTACAATGAAGACCTTATCGTTTCTTCAGATATCGTTGGTATGAGATATGGTTCACTCTTCGATTCAACTCAGACAATGGTTCTTAAAGTTGCTGATGACACTTATGAGGTTCAGGTTGTTTCTTGGTATGATAACGAAAACTCATACACATCTCAGATGGTTAGAACAATCAAGTACTTCTCAGAACTTGGCTAATATCTAAGATAATAAATTAAAAAAAGAGCCTTCCGCAAGGAAGGCTCTTTTAGACTGTCGATAAAGTGGCTAAACCGTGCCGTGCTATAAAACGAAATTCCATT